>OHPD01001148.1_pt1 | contig 12150 bp, 6 predicted proteins | sample 1577641 | NCBI WGS metagenome assembly OHPD01 (sample SAMEA3879532, study PRJEB24766) | human gut metagenome | biome: human-associated habitat; feature: feces | place: USA | collected 1985/1987
TCCGCCGCTTTCAGGGATCCGTAGATGACGGGCGTGCAGAGTTCCGTCATACGCGGATCGGCGAAAGTCTTGAGAATGACTTCCCAGCCGATGCCGTTCGGATCACCCTGCGTGATGCCTATTTTGAGTCTGTTTTCCGACATAAATAAAATTCTTTGTTCCGTTTTCGCGCACGCGATCCGACGATGGAATCCGTCTTTTCGCTGTTTGCCGGGCGAAAACGCTCTGTTTCAATCTACAAATATAGGATATTTTTTCGGAGTTCGCGGATTTTGCGCCGAAATTATGACCGGATGTAAATTTTTTTGCCGAAAATTATGGGGGGGGGAATTTTTTCTATCTTTCTATAATCGGCAAAACGAGATGCGACGAAGTTCAGAACCAGATGCGACTTTTAGAGGGTTGAAGTAATCCAAAACGAAAAGCGACTGAAATTTCGCACACGCGCAGAATATATGTAAAGCAAATGCACGATCCGTTTACATATCGCGGGAAATATGTAAAGCGAATCAAGAAAACATACCGTTCGAATGGCGTTTAACTGCCGCTCGAACGGTTTTTTATTTCAAGATGAATCAATACCAGCTCCATCTATTCGCCTAAATACTCACCCTGGAACAGAGATGCCTGTGCCCGTTCCTCGTAGTTGCAGACCATCCACTCCTCTTGTCTGCGGCGATTTGATTTCGAGGCACTGATCGTCCGCTCGATACGATGGATAATCCATCCGTTCTTCCGGGCATACCGGTCGATCATATCGAACGGGAACATCGTGAGCATAAACTTTCCCTTGACGGTTTCAAGCAATTGCAAGAGTTGCTCCATATTCTGTTCGTTGAATGTATCCTCATAGTGTCCGCAATCGGAGTTCACATAAGGCGGATCGACGAAATGAAAGGTATCGGGAGCATCGTAGCAGTCGATCACGTCGAGAGCGTTTCGGTTCTCAATAGTCACTCGTTCGAGCCGCTGACAAAGCCGCTCTGTGAACTCATCCTTCGCGTTACGCAGTTTCTTGGTCATTGTGCCGCTGAAGTCATATCCAAATGTCCCGTCCATCATTGACGCAAACGACATTTTACAGAGCACCCATACGGCCCATGCCCGTTCGACGGGAGTAAAGAACTGCGGATAAGAGTTGATATGTCCGGCATGGGCGTGCAGGTCCCGGCTGTGTAGTGTTTTGTTAATCTCGTGTTTGAGGTCTGAATAGTAAACTTGCATACACCAGTAGAAGTTTGTCAACTCCATGTTGATGTCATTGATGATTTCAGCTTCGGAGGGCCGTTTGGCGAACAAGACGGCCGCACCGCCGCAAAATGCCTCTGTATAGATCTTATGCGACGGGATCAAAGGCAAAATGTGCTTGAGCATTGTCTGTTTGCCGCCATAGTAGGAAATAGGGGTTCTCATAGTTTGCTATTTTATTAAAATTAGTATCTTTGCGTATCTCATCTACATACCAGCCGTCCCCTGTACAGGAAACGACACAAAAAATTACTCGCAGCAGGAGGTTTTATCCCCCGGTCGCTGCGAGTAATCGTGCATTTGTTGGTATGTAGGTGAGATGACTGCTAACAAACCGGGGGATTTTTTGTGTCCTCCCCCGAAGGACTTTATTTGTCAGATTCGATGCTGACCGTCTACTTCGTCTTTCACTTTTCTGCCGACAACCGACGTATTCCATACATGGTCCATCGCAGCCATTAAAAATTCTTCAATTAATTTACGACTGTCTCCAATGGCGGTTCTCAAATCTTTGTCCAGGTCGTATGGTCGGTATCTCTCTTATAGACATACCCGTTTTGAATACGTAATCCGGCTTTTCCGATCAGGACTTCGAAAATATCTCCCGTGAATACCGCATAGTTGCTCGATCCTTTCACAACGGCTACTCCGTTGGGAGCGATCAGGTTCTTGCGGATGTCTTTCACGAAGTTGAATTGGGCGGCATTCATCGTTGCAGAGGCCGTAAGTTTTCCGGCTGCCGATGCTTCGACCGTAATCCGGATGTAGTACTTCTGGGCTGCTCCAGTGAAAAGATATGAAATCGTCTCGTCGATATTCAAATTCGTGTTTTGGGCTTCAGCCGTGCTGTTTCGGTACAGGGGATCGGCTTTCCCCGTCAAAGCGTTTACCACCTCGATCTTTACGCCCCCGCCACCTCCTTCGGCATTGCCTGTGATGCGGGCTGTAATCCGGGCTGACATCTGTACTCCCTGCCCACAGGTAAACGGCGGACTTGACTCGTAAACATTTCGGACAAAAGGATTGCTTTGTCCCGTAGCCAGTGCGCTCACTTCTTTCGTTTCTATGACACCCGGTACACTCACAGCACCCAGAACCTGCGATATGGACGTAATTCTGTATGGGGTGAGTATGATTTTATCTCCGCTTGCGGCCGCATCGCTCACCTCTACGGAATCGTTTTTGACCTGCAGGATTCCGACGGTTCCTTTGGTTGCGTGTACTTCCCCGTCGGCGTGTACTCTGAACACGGCTTTTTTCCGGTTTGTGTAGTCGGCTCCCGACCAGAAGGGCACATCGTCTTCCTGCAAGCCGCTCACGCCGGCCGTCACGTCGCCTTCAGCATTTTTCAGCAACATCACATTGGTCATTATCAGACCGCCTTTCACCTCGGTACTTCCGTCTTCCATAGCCTTCTTGAGGTACTCTGTCGATTTGATGGATTCGTCTATCGCGTCGTCGATCAAGTCCGACATGTTGCTGCTTATTTCATAATAATCGGAGAATACTTTTCTGAACTCGGTGCCGGTTATCTCGGATGTCGTACTCATATCGGCCAGCAGGGGCGTGAGATAATCTTCGAGTGCCTGGAAATAGACCGTAAATGAATCCGTGGGGACATCTTACTTTTCGGCATTCGCCATGATGCTCCAGTATTCGCCTTGAATCCGCACCCATTCATTAGCCACCTGCTGTTTGTCGGATGGCGTCAGGCTCGAATCCGAGGCAATGTAGTCCACATCCAGCTTCACCTGCTCGATCTGCGCCTGCACATCCTCTTCGGCCGTGATGTATCCCGTGGGGGCCTTGTTGCCTTCCGTGAGCTGGATGTCGTAAATGTAAATCGGTCGCCAATAATCGACGTAAAGTACGATTTTTAACAAGGACTTTCCGGATTTGGTCGTATAAACGGCTTCATACACATCAGAATATGGAGCAGATGGCGGGCGTGATATAATGTCGTATCCGTCTTCATAAACGGCACAGAACACGCAGCCGGTCTTGGTTTCCGGCAGTTTGATGCGTGCCTTGAAGACATAGGACATGCCGGCCTTGTAGGTGATCTTACCCCCGAAGCAATCCGTCCAGTTTACGATCTGGCTCGTAGCCGCAATAGCTACCCCTGCATTGCTCGCTTTGTTGGCATCGATCTTCATGTAGGCTCCGTCTGCGTCCGATCCCGAAGTCACCACGTCCGAAACACCCTCTTTGGCGCTGTTCCACGCATAGAGGAATTGTCGGGCTATATAGTTGCGGGCGCCGAACTGAAGATTAGCAATCTCGTCTTTGGCTTCGTTGGCTGCCGTATCATCGGTGTATTTAGATGCTTTGTCCCAATCCGAGCTCTCGAAATTACCCGTTGCACGGGATTCGATACAGCGCATGATGTCGCCACCTTCGCCCTGCGTCCAGATGTCACCCACATCGTAGGGTGTAGTCGGTGTTACGACGAATACACGACGTTTGGCATCGGCCGTGTCCTGCGCCCGCGCCGCCTCTTGCAGGGCCTTTACCGCATCGCTGTCGGCGATCGGCGTCCATTTATAGGTTCCGTCCTCTTCTTTTACCCACCGCCACGATTTGCCCGCATCGGGGTTCGTCGTCTCGTCGCTCGATATGGTGAAGTGAATCTGCGGGTATTCCGCCGGAGTGATTTTGGCATTATCGGTTTTGCGGATGACAAAAGCTATGTAGGGATTGTCGCTTCCGACGGTATAGCTCTGGCTCCATACGTAACTTGCTATAACCGCTCCGGATGACGCTATCGGATTGTAACCCATCGTATAGCCTTCGCCCACCGACAGTACGGCGCCTTTGGGTATTCCTCCGACCGGAGTTTTGAGCCGGATGCGGGTGCTGTCGGCGATTTTGATCTGATCCCAGGTCTTAATGCCGTCGATATAGGATGCACCGATGCTTCCCTGCTCCCAGCAGCCTGCGTCCGTCGGGTCGAAATTCGCGGGCAGCGTATTGGTGAACGTGTCGCCGATATGGTTTTCCTGCTCGCCGTCCGCTATCCATGTTTGGGCCGGTTCATTGTAAAGCGAGGGGGTATAGGGATAGAACCAGTTTTCCACGACACCGTCCAGCCGTTTGTTGATCTCGGACAATTCGCCGGGCAGCGTGTTATCGATGTAATCCTTAGCCTGCTGAGCTTTGCGATCGGCGGAATTGGCAGTGGCCTGGGCTTCGGTGGCCGTCTGATCGATCTGTTCGATGTCGAACTCCTTCTGGAACTGTCCCGTCGCGGGGTCGTAGAGCTTGCCTTGCTTCCAGCCTGCCTCCGGGGTGAATGCCACGCCGACGCCGTTGTCGCCTACCAGCCGGAACAGCTTGCTCCGGGTGTCCAGCAGTGCCTTCTTGTCCAGGCTGCTGATCATACCTTGCAGGTAGATATTATCCAGATAGGCCGAATAGCCCGACATCTGGATCCCGAAGACGGAGAGGTTCGTAAGGTCGCCGAACTGCGCGGCGATATTCTCGGCCGTAAACTCCCAGTCGCTGACATTGCGAAGATAGCGCTGGTAGGTGCGCGTCGAGTAGCGCGAGCTCCACCGGGCGGGATTCGTGAACGAGCCGTAGGCCACGAAGGTCATCGATTCCATCGGATCGATCTGCTTGGTAAAGGTGGCCGACAGGGGGCGCAGCCCGTAGCGGAACCGCTCGTTGCGGTCGCCCAGGACCTCCGTGATACGGAAATAGACCGTTGCGAAGCCTGAGAAAGAGAAGTTGCCCCGGCCGTCGTCGGAATCTGCCGTCGCATTGTTCGACGGGTCGAAGTCGTGGAAGATACCCATACATATATCCCCGACCGCTACGGCGCCGATCTCGCCCTCTTCGAGTTTGAGCGTTACGAGCTTCTGATCCTTGTCCACGCTCTCGATCACCCCGGCGCCCGGAGCGCTCCAGTCATCCCCGACGCTGATGCCCACACGGTTGTACCGAAGCTCCGGAACCTCCAGAAAACGACGGATGAAGAGGCTCTCCAGCTCGCCGGCGCCTCGTCCGTCGATCTGTGCACCGAAGCCGGTGATGCCGCTGGCGAAGTCGCTTGTCCGGAATCCCTCGTCGAGTTGCTGCCGCTTAAGGAATCGGGTGATTCCTTCGACCGTACCTCCCCGGCGCTTGTTCAGAAATTCCCGTTCGCTCTTACGCGACGAATAGAGCGTCGTGTCGCTCGCCGGTGTTTCCTCCCACGATTTAATGATGTCAGGAAATTCCGATGAAACCTGCCGGGTTATCTGCGTCACTTCCGAAATCTGATTTTCGATGCGGGAAATACGACCTGTGGAGAGGACATCGCTCATTTTGAGAGTCATGCTTCCGGGCTGAACGACGGAGCGACTGATCGCGACGATACGGATATCGCGATATCCGGTATCGGGAAAAAACTTGTCGCTTCCGAGCCGAATCCGTTGTCCCGGCTTCAAATCGAGGTTTCTTTTATCGACAACCGTAAAATCCGTCGATGCCTGGAACACGGATATATCTTTACGACTGTCGGCCATAAAGGTATCTACCGCAGTTTTGAATTCCTGTTCGGCCGCAGGATAATAACTGTCCGGCATACTGATATTCCAGAGCACGTATTCGTTCCCGGGAGCCGGGACCAACGGTTCCGACGGCAACTGCATATCGTTGTCGTAGGGCCATTGGGTGATGATCTCGAACTCCTTCTTTTCCGAGTCGTAATTCACTTCGAACTCCCGTCCGCGAAGCTCTCCGGTCTGAAAGGTCACCCGTTTGACGAGGCCGCCTATTTCGTATTGATTGGGATCGAACGGAATGTCGGGATCGGTGAAATACCAGACCGTAAACGGCGAGCCGTCATCGCTTGTGCGCTCTTCGGACCGTACGGAACCGACCGTACCGATCCGGCGCGGATATATCGCATCGAACGCTTCCTGCTCGAAATATTCGATGATACCGAGGTGGGTATCCTGTTCGACGTACTTCGCCCCGTCGGGCAGTTGCAGCCGGGCATATCCGTACCGATCCGGATCGATGTTGCGGGAGGAGCCTACCGGGAAGAGCCGAGTGAAAAATTTCACGCCATCGGCCATGCTCCGTTCGATTCCTCCGGTCAATCCGTTGCCGTAAGACAACGGGACAGGCTCGCCGAACTCACAGCGGGATATGTTGAGCGTCATCCCGTCGAACCACCACTCCGTCCCGGCGGCAGACGACAGTTCCGAAAGAGCATCGGAGGCGTACTTTCCCGTATATTCGATATCGATGTACTCCGATACGACCACTTCTCCGACTTTCCATTCGGTCGTCCCCATTTTGCGGTTCATGTTAGCGATAATCAGCGCCGCATGTTCGCGTGCCGGTGCCGTGAGTGTCAGAATCGGATTGTCGTCATCATCCGGATTGACCATCAGGACCTGCGTGGTGAGTCCTTCGACCCCCGACAGTTGCACCGAGTAGCTCCATTCGCTGTCGCAGTTCATCTTCGGCTGATAACGTTCGAGAATCCAATAACGCCGTCCGAGGAAGTCCGCATAATCGTAAACTTCGAGCGTGACGCATTCGAAGGCCGTGAAGGAGAGCGAGAGGACACTCTCCTCCTGTATGCCGCAGGTTGCAGCACTGTTACTATCGGGAGAGGCCGTCAGCTTCAAATTCCCTTCTTTCGAATATATTTTGAGTTCCATTTTTTGAAGATTTGAACGTGACCTTTAGATCGACGCAGCGAGTTCGAATGTCGGTTTCGGCTCCCGGAATTTCACCGAGAAGGTCGCTGCGACCTCTCCCTTTCCGAATGGCGCCAGTTGTGAATAATCCGAAAATCCGGTCATATAAACCCGGAATTTCAGCCCTACGTCCGTCAGATGGAGCGCCAGCCACCCGTCGTCGCCCTCCTTGAGAAATTTCACGAACGAGGCGTAGCGCGTGAAGAACGAAACATCGTTCGAGGCGACGATGGCGAATCGCAGCGTGATATCGCGGGCTTCATAAGTCTGCGTCAGTATATCGGGCATACGGACACCGTCCTCCTCCTGAATGGAAACCTCCGCCTGCTGCTTGAGAGCCGGAGGTGCAAGCAGCGAATCGTAGTTGTCGTGTCTGTCTTCAGCGGTTTCCGCGAGGAAAGCCCCGAAACGGGCATATACATCCGTTTGGTTGATCAGCAACAGTCCTTCGAGTATTTCAGCCATAATCAGATCGCTTTTAATCCGTCGCGTTTTATGGTTTGCAACAGTTCATAGATTTGGGGTATCGGTTCGGTATTTCCCCGGATGGCATTCATCGCTTCGAGTGACCCTTTGAGAACCGGGACAATACCTTCGATGTTTTCGTCGATCTTCGCGGAATGGATCTGTACCGATGTGACCAGTCCTTCGACGCGGGAGAACGAATCCTGCGTTACGGTCTGAATGGCTCCTGCCTTACCGCTCTGCTGCGAAGTGCCGGCTTCCTCGTCGATTGAAAGTCCGTTCTCTTCTGCAATGCGGCGGAACTCTTCCCACAGACGATTGAAATCGTCCTGTTGCTCCATGGCATCCGAAACCAGCGATTTCATCGTTTCGCTCCATTGAGCGAACCGCTCTTCGTCGGAAAGGTCGCTCTGCATGACCTCTTCGATGCGTTTTTGGGCATCTTCGAATACCTTACCGAGCGTACTCGAATAGATCATATCCTTGGCCAGCGAGCGCAGGGCCTGCCCGACGCTGTCGGCAAAAGTATCCGCCGCATCGGTGCCGTTTTCGAAAGCATCCACCAAAGCATCGGTAAGCGTACGGCCCAGATCGCCGAAAATATCCTGCAAATAATCCCGGACCGCAGTCAATGCCTCTTCGTAGGTTTCCCAGTCGTCCACCATTTCGCGGAGCATCTCCTGATTCTCCCGTGCCAGGTGCTGGAAAGTTTCTCCGCCCTCTTCGACGAATTGCCGGAGCGCGTCCATATCGACTTCGCCATCCGTGAATAATTCGGGAAGCAGCGAACCGAGGGACTGATATTTTGCCGAGCGGAACCAGGTCGAGTGACGTGTCTGAACCTGCATGTTGGCGATCGAATCGGCAATGTTCTCCCAAGTTTTTTCATACCTGAACAGCCCCGAAAGTCCCGTGCCGGCTCCGCCTCGCCACTCTCCCGGCAACTGATATTTTTCTTCCCCGCGCGAGAGGATTCTCTCCCGGACTTTCTCCAGCTCTTCAAGCGAGGTGCGCACTACATCGATATTTTGCTTGTAACGGTCGTACACCCGATCCCCGAAGATATTGTCGAATTCATCGGAGTCGATACGGCTGCGCTCTTTCATGATCCGAAGTTCTTCGTTGAACTCGCGGGCCAGACGAAGGTTGCGCTCCATCGAAGTTTCACCGCCCTCGAACAAATTGACAATAGTGGTCAGCGCACCGATACCGGCAGATATGCCTCCGAGAATTCCGGAGGCCATGCCGAGCGTGTTCGATGCGGCTTGAGCTTTCCGGTATGCCTGAACGGCATTGATGATTTGCAGGGTAGAGCCGGCGATATCTCCTGCGGTGGCGATGATGGTTCCTCCGGCTCCCCCGACGGCATCGCCGACCTCATTGAAAGTGCCGATAACGTCGGTCAATACGCGGTGAAGCTCCGTCCAGGAAGTCGTATCGGTAGTTTCCTGTTCCGTTTGGTTCTGTTTTTTCGCCAGTTGCTGTTCGGCCTTGCGGAGTTTGGCCCGCGCAACGGCGATGGCATTACCATCATCCGGCGTCTCGCTTTGCAGGTTCTCCAGCTCTTCCTGAGCTTCGATCACCAGGCTTTCCAGCTTTTTGACCGAGGCAGTGACGACCCGGTCGGCCCAGGCTTCGAATTCCGGGAACTGGCTTGCAAATTGTTCCGTGAAGTCGTCGAGCGCTTTTTGTTTGGCTTCCCGAGCGAGTTGCTGGGCCTCCGGATTTGAGGCAAGAGCGGCAATATCCTGATCGTATTTCCGGGCGATTCGCAGACGCCCCTGCTGGTAGGTTTCGTACTTCTCCAGCAACTTGGCGTATGAAGCCTCCTCTTTCTTATCGACATCCGCAAGCTCTCTGTCCCGAATTTCCGCAGCTTGGGCTATTGCAGCGGCCGTGCCGGCCATAAAGGTTTTCTCCGCATTCGAATCGATATCGGCCCCCGACTCCCGGAGTTTGCGAATCAGCGCGAGCGTCTGTTGTTCCTGCCGCTCATATTCCTGACGGTTTTTCTCGTAATTGAGGCGGATCGCTTCCCGTTCCCGGTCGAATTCGTTTTCAATCAACTCGACCCGCTGGTCGTCGAGGCTCTGCTGTTGGCGACGTACGGCCGCCTTATACTGTTCTGTGAGTTGGTCGATGGAAGTCGGTTCGGGATCGGTCGTCGTGCCGGACGGGTTTTCCAGCAACTGGGCCTGCTCCGCCACGGCAGCCAATTTCGTCCGCTGCTCTGCGAGGAATTGCAGAAATGCCCCGAGGTTGCCATCGAATTTCTCCTCTATCTCATCGATAATCTCTTCTCCTCCTTTGTTCTTCCTGATCTCTTCAAAAATCCTTTCCTGCCAGTAAGAAACACTTTCTTCTGCATCTGACAGAATGTCTTTCGCCTGTAAGAGATCTTTGCGTGTTTGGGGATCATAGCCTGGTTGACGCCATGATTTCGCATAGTAGGTTTTCCGTTTTTCAGCAACATCCTTTTGGGCCTCGAGGTATTTGTCATTAGCCTTTAGGAATTGTTCGATATCCGGTATGTTATTGAAGAACAGCTCTTGCTGTTCGATATCCACCAGGCTCTTGAAAGCCGCCTGTGCTTTGGCGTATTTGTAAATGTTTTTGATCAGCTCCTTGTAAGTGTCATTCGCTTGTCCGAGCATGATTTGCTCGTCGGAAAGATTCTTGAAATAACCCGAAAACTCCTCTTTGAGTTTGCGCACGGCTTCCCGGCGATCGTCTGTGGCGCGGGCATTATCCGTTGCGGCCCGGTAGAGAAGATTCAATTTTACGACCTCCTGCTGAGCGTTCCGGGCCCCTTCAAGCATCGTATTCTGAAAACGTTCAGTCGCCATGCGAGCGGTGTCGAGCGCCTTCTTTCCCCGAAACAGATTCGTCACCCAGTTTCCGATCTCCTTGCCGTACGCAACTGCCAAAGTAATACCCACAGTCAATAAAGTCTGAAAAGAGCCTACGGAGGAAAGTATTTGTCGCCATACAGGAATTGTTTTTTCACCACTGGCAGCCAATAACTGATTTTCGGCCCTGGTACGAGCTATTGCATCCCAAAGAATAGGATAATTATTCGAAACTGCCAGAAAATACAACTGTAATCCCATTGCCAGCGACGGTGATTCACGAATTATTTGCTGAATAGCCATATGTAGGCTATTATAGCTCCTTACGGCTGCCGGAGCGCTTGCAGGAACCAGATCGGTGCGTTTGGTCGCGGCTTGCAAAGCCTGGAGCTGCCGCTGCAACGCTTCTATCTGGCGGATGTTTTCCGTCTGATCCATTTCCGGCGTCTGGGCTATGACTTTCTGAAGTCGCACAATTTCATCCTTCAAAGCCTGAATACGGCCTCGCGCCTGCGCGGCATCCTTGTCCACGGCATCAATCCCGCCGGAAACTCCGGAGAGTCCCTGGCGGGTATTGTTCTTTACGAGGAATTCTATCTCGACGGGTTTCATTGCAAGTTGAGTTTCGATTGAAAGAGTTGTGCGGTATCGGGTTTTCCCGTTGCACTCCCGGCTTCCGTACATTCGGCCGGGACGCTTCGATAATGCGGGGCATCGGCCAGCATCATGGCCAGTGTCTGGAAATTGACCTTCCACAGAATGTAATGCACCGACCATCCTGTTGCGGAGGCAATTTGCCAAACGATTCCGAAGGGGCTATGGGAACTCTCGTAAACGGTTCTTAACTCCCCTTTCCTGCTCTTTTGGGGCGGCTCGCTTCGTACCGGAAGGGATCGATACTCTCGGCCGATTCGATAATACTCGTAAAATCCCGCGTGCCCCGCATTCTGCGGAACCAGCGCTGGGCTTCGATCCGGTACTCGGAGGGTACCTTCCACCGGATCAACCAGGCCACCACGGGGGCCAGCAGGAGTCCGGACAGATAGCCGCGACATATCGTCAGCGCAAGGATCAGCGAAAGGCGTTTGGCATGCCGGTCGAAAAAGGCACGCTCCTCGTCTTCGGAGAAAGCATCCCATTCCCGGGCCGTGATTCCCAGCTTCAGGTAGTGGCGTACGATGCGCATCTGCCCTCCCAGGCAGGGGCGCCGCATCGTTACGCGCAGCACCCGCTCCCGGCCTCCGGGCAGCCGGAATCGGAGAAGAGGCAGCAGAATCCCCACATCGAGCAGAGCTTCCGCTGCCTCCAGTTCTACATTGCGTTTCATGGCTTAGGCATTGGGCTGCGAAAGCGATACGGTAGCTTTTGTTTCAGGATCGGACTCCAGGATGAATTCCAGTTGTCCGGAGCGGGGCGATTCCGTGGAATTGGCTTCGGCGATCACCGTGACGCGTCCGTTTATGACTTCCACCGAGAAGCCTTCGGGCACAGCACCTACCGAGAACGGACCCGATGCTTCGATATCGACCGGGAGGCTGCCGCCTGCCTGTTCGAAGGTCAGCGACGTCGGGTCGGCCTCGATGAAGGGCTCCGTCGGCAGAATCGAACCGGGCGAAGAGCCGTCCAGCGGGGCCAGGACCTTCAGTCCGAATTCGATGCCGAGGACGTTTTCGCCGCCCAAGCCGCCGCGAATCTTCGAGGCACGCAACGAAACGCGCTTGAGTTTGACGGTCTTACCCGTACCGGTCAGAATGCGCATATCTCCTTCGACACGCATCGAGCTGGCGGGCATTTGCCACTCCTCACCCGCGACTTTGCCGCCCATCAGATCGACGCTGCCCGCCATGGTCTGCTTGACGAGCTCGTTCACGCTGCCTTCCACGAACTCGTAG
>OHPD01001192.1_pt1 | contig 11694 bp, 13 predicted proteins | sample 1577641 | NCBI WGS metagenome assembly OHPD01 (sample SAMEA3879532, study PRJEB24766) | human gut metagenome | biome: human-associated habitat; feature: feces | place: USA | collected 1985/1987
ATTTGATTTAAATTTTCTTAATTTAAATCCTTTTTTTTCATCGAATCCAATCATTAAGCCTAAAACCAAAGGAACAATAAATGCTATACCACAAGCAATACATGCATTGATAAAATCTTGTCCAGGTCCTCCAGCAAATTGAAGAATAGTCATGAAGTTTGTTGCTCCAAAAGAATAAACAGTTACTCCTAAGAAACCACCAACTAACCCTGCTATTGCACTTCCAATAACTTGTACAATCATTGCTTTTTTATTTCTCACTAATACACCAAAGATTGTAGGCTCACTAATACCACCAACAATTAAAGTTACTGCATTAACTCCTGCCATTTGTTTTTCTTCGCCCTTTGCACGAATTAAATAAGCTACAATCATACCTGACATAGCATAATATGCAATGTTCATACCTACGAATACTACAGGATCAAATCCAGCAGTTGTCATATTGACCAAACCAATTTGACCAACTGCGACATGCATACCAGTAGCAATTAAAAATGGGAATACTGCACTTACCAAAGCAATAGCCAATGGTCCTGCAACATCATATAAAGTTGTGATAACCCATGACATACCTTCACCTAACCAGTTACCAATTGGAGCTAATCCACAAAACATCAAAGGAATCATGATAAATAATGTACAAAATGGTACTCCCATAATCTTAAATGATTTTGGAATAACATTATCAAAAAACTTAAAAACATATTGCAATACCCAAACAGTAAGTAAAGTTGGTAACAATGTTTGTGCATAATTAACTAAAGGCATTGATAGAATACCATACATTTTAAAAGGTTCACCTGTTGTTACAATACTTAGAATATTAGGATCAATTAACAATGCTCCTAATAATAATGCCATCGGAATACTTGTATTAACTTTCTTAGCAGTTGACCATGCTACAAATATAGGCATAAAGTAAAATCCACAATTTCCTACAATTGATATCATTTTCATAAAAGGATGTTCCACATTCATAACATTGAACAAATCTGGACCCAACATTGCATATAACATTTTAAATAATCCTGCACCCATCATAATAGGTAAAATTGGAGCAATAGATCCTGAAATAAAATCTAAGACTTTTCCTGGAATCTTTTTAAAATCAAACGGTTCTTTATCTAGATTTTCTTCGATTGATTTTGTTTTTTCAATTCCACTTATTTCACAAAACTCTGGGTATATTTCTGAAACATGTTGTCCAATTATAATTTGGAACTGTTCCCCAGAGAATTGTGCTCCAATTGCACCTTTCACTTCTTTTACTGCTTCAACGTTTACTTTTGATTTGTCTTTAACATTAAGACGTAATCTTGTCATACAATGAACAACACCTGAAATGTTTTCCTTGCCACCGACATTTTTAATAACTTCATTACAAAACTCTGTATACTTTGCCATTTTTCTTTCCTCTCTTTAATATAATATATATGCTAACAAGATATTTGCGCGCTATTTTATCTTGTAAAAGCCCAAAATAAAACCTGATGCTAATAAGAACATTATGAAAACATTCTTAGTATACATCAGGTAAAGCCTTATTTAAGTTACAATCCTGCTCTTGTACAAAATCTATTAATATGTATAACTAAATATAGAAGCTCCTCTTTACTAGGTTCTATATTTAATTCAGCCAAAATATATAATTTAATTTTTTCTATAGTTTTTCTTAATTCTGGAAATTTCTCATATACTTCATCATATAATTTGACATTCTCAGAATTTGTTTCATTTAATCGTGTCGAACGTTTTAATAAATATTTAAGATGTGTTACAAATCGAGAATAATTAAAATCATTACGATCAATAATAATATTCATTTCACTCTCAACAATTTCTGTAATATCATCTATAAAATGTGTTATTTCATCTTTTTGTGTTCCAATTGTAGTCATTTGTTCTGCATTAATGAAATGCAACGCTATCCCACTTACCTCACTCAAAGGCAACTGAATAGATAATCTTTTTTCTATATGGTTAATAGCCCATTTTCCTAATAACATTTCTTTTTCATACAAATGCTTGATTTCATTTGTCATTGGGTTACTTATGACAAGCCCGTTCTTTACATTCTCAATTGCAAAATTAATATGATCACAAAGTGAAAACCAAAATGTTCTACTAAGGTTAACTCCTAAGTAATCACTTCCTTTTTCAACAATTTCTAATGTGACATCAATTACCTCTTCAGGAATCTCACTTAATAAAGTAACATAATGAGAATCTAAACTATAGTATGTTCTATCTATCTTTGATAAATCAACTTCATATGGAGGCTTTGAGAATCCAATTCCTTTACCCATCGCGACCACTTCATGACCATTATCATCAACACAAATAGCAACGTTATTGTTAATATTTTTTATAACCTTCATTCTTTTCAACCCCAGTCCATTTGTTATTGATTATTTAAAACATAACTTAATATTACTGATTCACTTCACTCTTGTCAATTATAACTAAAATAGAACTTCACCTTTTTTAACTTCTCTTTCACCTAAGTTAAAATCTTTTTCATACCCTGAAGGAAAAACTACCATTGTTGTCAAATTGTAACCTTTATCTTTAATAAATTGATTATCAAATTGAACAATAGGTTCTCCAGCTTTTACATAATCACCTTGTGAAATTAAAGAGGTAAAACCTTCTCCATTTAATTCAACAGTATCTAAACCTATATGAACAATACATTCAATCCCATCTTTTGTTTTAATTCCTACAGCATGACCAGTTGGAAAAACACTCTCAGCAACACCACTTATTGGTGAAACAACAACTTGACTTTGTGGAATGATTGCAAAACCATCTCCCATAAGTTTTTGAGAAAATACACTATCGGGTACATCTTTTAATAATATCAATTGTCCATCTAGTGGTGAAACAATTTTAAATTTTTCTTTTTTAAATAAACTAAACATTATTTTTTCTCCTTTTTCTATTTTATCTAACAAAAAAACTTCCTTATCTGCAACCAAAAAATCATAAGAATTTTTCGGGAAAGCCTTCAAAGGAAGTTACAAACCTATTTATTCTTTTTTCTACGCCCTTATAATAATTTAATATTATTAAAAAGTCAACAGCTTTTTAAATATTTTTTGATTATTTCTGATTCAAAAATGATAATATCTCAATGTATCCAGGGGAGGTTATTATGAAAAAGGTTGAATTGAGAATGAATGAACAGAATAAGTATGAAATAATCAAGAAACTTGTAGAAACAGATGAAAATAAGAAAAGAGCAGCTACTAAGCTTGGATGTACAGTAAGAACAATCAACAACTTATCATTAAATACAAGAAACAGGGAAAGAAGAGATTCATGCATGGAAACCGTGGAAGACTGCCCGCTTCTGCAGTTCCTTTAGATATAAAGAATAAGATCATCTCTCTTTATATTAATGATTTCTCTGGCGCAAACTTCACTCACTTCTGTGAGATTGTGGAAAGTGACTTTCGTATAAAGATAAGTGATACAACACTCAACAACTGGATGAAAGCTGAGGAAGTGCTCTCTCCAAAATATTTGATGAACAGGATGAACATCCAAGACGTCCTAAATCAAAATATGCAGGTGAGATGATACAGATGGATGCATCATCATTCCATTGGATTGAAAAAGAAGTGTGGCATCTGCATGTTGCAATTGATGATGCCGATGGTAAAATCGTTGGTGCCTACTTTGATTATCAAGAAACTCTTAAAGGATATTACAATGTCCTCCATCAAATATTAACGAATCATGGTATCCCTACTTTATTTTATACTGACAGACGTACTGTATTTGAATATAAAAGAAAAAAACAGACCTTCAGATGCTGAGGACACATTCACTCAGTTCTCTTATGCCTGTCATAATCTGGGAATCGATATAAAAACTACGAGCGTACCCCAAGCAAAAGGGAGAGTCGAAAGACTCAACCAGACGCTCCAGTCACGATTACCAGTCGAACGAAGGCACACTCATATCACCAACATAGAGGACGTCAATGAATTTTTAAACTCCTACATAAAAAAATTCAATGATCAGTTCGCTCTACGCCTTAACAGTACCGAATCGGTATATGAGAAGCAACCATCTATGGAGGAAATTAATCGTACTCTTGCAGTACTTTCAACTAGAACTATAGACAAAGGCCACTGCATCAGATTCCAGAGTAAATACCATTTTCCAGTACCTGAAAATGGTGACAGAAGATACTTTGCAGGAAAGACTGACTACATGGTCATTGAGACATTTGATGGACAGCTTCTGGCAAATATCGCTGATAAGCTTTATCTGATGGAAGAAGTACCCGAATATGAACTAATATCAAAGGAATTTGATGCTCCTAAGGAAGCACCTAAGAAAGAAAAGAAAAAGTATATTCCTCCAATGAATCATCCATGGAGAAAAGCGAGCTTTGTCAGTTATGCTGCAAAACAAAAGCACCGTTATGGTGCTAATGTTTGATTATTTTTGAGACATTATCAATTTCGGTTGACGAAACTTAACCACTATTTTCATAAATTTATTTACATATTTTTATGACTATGTTATTATACTTTCCAATGAGGGAGTAGTCTCACAAAAATGTGTGATGTTATCAACAGACGCGGATTTAATATCCTGGTGCATCTTAAAGACAAGACTCGTTAAAGAATAATTTTCTTTAGCGAGCTTGTCTTTTTTTGTTTGCTAAAGAGATAGGAGGCATATATGTATTATCAAAAAAGAATATCTGAAGTTATGAAAGCTTGTGAAACAAGTGAAAATGGATTAAGTCATGAAGAAATTATCAAACGTCATCAGCAATTTGGCTATAACATCTTAGATGAAAAGAAAAAGGAAAATCCTTTTATGATTTTTCTTAAACAATTTCAAGATTTATTAGTTATTATTTTAATCATTGCAGCAATCATTTCTGGAATGAGCGGACAGATAGAAAGTACAATTGTTATTGTCAGTGTTATTATTGTCAATGCAATACTCGGAACGATTCAAACATTAAAAGCAGAGAAATCATTGGATAGTTTAAAGAAACTTTCTGTTCCTAAAGTGAGGGAACACTTCAAGAAGTTGATTCTACAGAACTAACAATTGGCGATCTTGTCCAAATTGAAGCAGGTGATGTGATTAGTGGTGATGGACGTATTATTGAATGCTCATCTCTCCAAATCAATGAAAGTGCATTAACTGGAGAAGTAGAAAGTGTCGATAAAACAACGGATGTGATTACTGGTCAAGTTGTTGTTGGTGATCAAAAAAATATGGTTTTTTCAAGTAGTTTAGTTACAAATGGAACAGGACGTTATATCGTTACCCATATTGGTATGCAAACTGAAATTGGAAAGATTGCATCAATGTTAAACAATGCCAAAGAAAGAAAAACACCTTTACAAAAAAGTCTAGATGATTTTAGTGGAAAGCTATCTATTGGTATTTTCTTTATTTCACTCATTGTTTTATGTTTAAATCTCTTTTTAGCAAAACAATCTTTAATTGATTCTTTAATGATTGCTGTCGCTTTAGCAGTTGCAGCAATTCCAGAAGCATTGAGTTCAATTGTCACAATTGTTTTATCAATGAGTACTCAAAAAATGGTCAAAGAAAATGCGATTATCAAGAACTTAAATTCAGTTGAAAGTTTAGGGTGTGTCTCTGTCATCTGTAGCGATAAGACAGGAACTTTAACCCAAAATAAAATGACACCACAAACAATTTATTTTTATAATCATTTAATGAAAATTTCTGAATTAGATAATCGTCATCATGATCACAGTGTCTTATTAAAATCTTGTTTATTATGTAATAATGCAGTTATCAACGGTGAACAAAGAATTGGTGATCCAACTGAACTTGCTTTAATTGATTTGGTTCATGAATATACAAAGAATGATATTGAATTCAAACATACTGCAGTGAGAACTTCTGAATTACCTTTTGATTCTGATAGAAAATTAATGAGCATTTCTTCTTTAAATCATATTTATACAAAAGGTGCTCCTGATGTTATTATTAAAAGATGTTCAACAATATTAATTAATGGTATTAAAGAACCCATTACAAAAAGACATCTAGATGCGATTGAAAAAGAAAATCAAAGATGTGCAAACAATGGTTTACGTGTTTTAGGTTTTGCATATAAAGATTACAGAGGAAATCAAGTCACATTAGAAGATGAACATGATTTAACATTTATAGGTTTAGTTTCTTTAATGGATCCACCACGTATTGAAAGTCAAGATGCGGTAGCTAAATGTAAGATAGCAGGTATTAAACCTATTATGATTACAGGTGATCATGTTGTGACTGCCAGAGCAATTGCTACGCAAATTGGAATTTATGAAGATGGGGATTTATCTATTGAAGGTTATGAATTAGATAAGATGAGTGAAGAGGAACTTGATGAAAAATTACCTCATATTAGTGTTTATGCAAGAGTTGCTCCTGAGCATAAGATTAGAATTGTAAAAGCCTGGCAAAAACGTGGCGATATCGTCGCAATGACAGGTGATGGTGTCAATGACGCTCCAGCATTAAAACAAAGTGATATCGGTGTTGCAATGGGAATAACTGGAACAGAGGTTTCTAAAGATGCAGCAAGTATGATCTTGACTGATGATAATTTTTCAACAATTGTTAAAGCAGTGATCACTGGACGTAATGTTTATCGTAATATTAAAAATTCGATCAACTATTTATTATCTGGTAACTTTGCTGGAATTCTTTGTGTTTTCATTGCATCATTACTTTTATTGCCAACACCTTTCTTCCCTGTACACCTACTATTTATGAACTTAATTACAGATTCATTACCTGCCATCGCAATTGGTATGGAAACAGGAAAAAATGGTGTTTTAAAAGAAAAACCAAGAAGTTCTTCCGATTCTATTCTAAACAAACAAACTGTTTTACAAATCACTTTTGAAGGTATTATAATTGCAATTTGTACAATGTGTGCTTATTTATTTGGACTAAAACAAGATCCTCTTGTTGCATCTACTATGGCATTTGCTACAATTTGTCTAGCTCGTCTATTACATGGTTTCAATTGTCGTAGCAATCTTCCATTAACAAAGATTGGTTTTTATACAAATCGTTCAAGCATCTATGCATTCTTAATTGGATTTTCTTTACTGCATGTCATTTTATTCGTGCCATTTATGCACAGTTTATTTATGATTCAAACAATCTCGATAACTCAATTATTTGTTATTTATGCATTTGCATTGATTCCTACTATAATTATTCAGACTAAAAAATATTGGTCATCTGTTAAAATTAATAAATAAAATTTTATAAAATGCATCAACATATATTATAAATGATTGCATAATATATTTATGTTCTCTGTAACGAGATGTTATAAAAGTAGTTACAGGTATGACACAGTGGCACTCCTCTAGTGATATCAAATAGACAGACTCATCCCAATAAACAAATAGAGATATGGTTTTCTTACAAGAAAATCATATCTTTTTAATTACTGATTTTTTGTAGCATATTTTCTATGTTTTCTTTTGACTCATAAAGACAAGTTTTTATTTGTGACATGTCTAAATCAAATTGATAAGAACTGTACTCGAACATAATACTTGTAAAATTTAATAAACTATAAACACTCATAATAATATCATCAAGTTCTACATCTTCAGGATAATATGTTTTTAATTTTTCTTCACCATATTCTTGTTTTAATTCTACTTTTATCACTTTGACTTTTTCATTCATGACTATCCACTCCTTGCTAGCATTATCGATGAATAATCATGAAACATCTAGTCTTGTATATATAATTTTTTTGAGTTAAGATTACACACTTAACTTTTTTGACTCGTCATACAATACCCACCATAAAACTCCATAGCCGATAGTATAAAATCAGTTATTCCTTTATCGTTAGATATATTGATATATTGTATAAGTTTTTCTTTTTGCTCCTTTGATACCAAAAATGTTATTTTTTCTCTAGTTTCTGCCATAATCTCCTCCTAATTAATGTTATTTACACCCTCTTTTATTTCTAAATTAGTCCCATTTTATCAAGATAAATTCAATTGTTATTAAAGATCCTACACCCACTTTTACACCTAGCCTTTAACCTGCACAGTCAAATTCATGATTTGAATAATTAATATATCCTCATAACGTTAAAAAAGAAATCTTCATTTTAAGATTTCTTTCATATTTCGCCACACGTTCTCTTATAATTCATAATGGCATTATTCCTTTATTTTTCCTTACAAATCGCACACGGTTGAATTTTGGAGCGAACACGCCCTCATTAATAAACAATATGTATCTTCACTTTGCAATTTCCATAACTATGATGAAACTCATCATTGTACTTTGATAAGTCAATATTTAACATTCCAATATAAACAGTTACCCGATGTGTTTTGCATCGTTAGCCGAAGCAATTGCAATACATTTAAAGAGTTCAAAGACACTCATTGTTTCATTTTCTTCAAGATAGACTTGACTTCCTCCCATACTTGAAGCATAAGCTGAACACGTTAAAATATCATCCCATTTCAAACGCTTTTCTTGAATGGCTTCAAACAATAAAATCATCGTCATAATCTTTGTTGTCGATGCCGGATAAAGCTTTTTTGTCGCATTTTTTTGATATAAAATTTGTTGGCTATTTGCATCAATCAAAATTGCACTTTCTGCCCCACTTGCAAGATTCGTTGCATGAACAACATTGATTTGACAAAAAAGCATCATGATCCCCACGAACAAACATAATCCTTTTTTTAACATGTAAAACCACCTCATGACATTGTATGTTTTTTTGTCAATTTCTTGATAAAAACGAAAAAAAAGAGAAAATTACTTTTCCCTTGATTTTAATATGTACTGTTCAAAAAGAGGCCAATGATCCAAAACCGCTTGTCCAATTTGTGGATCATACATTTTTCCTAAATTCTTTTCTATTTCATGATAACAAAAATCAAATGATTGTATATCACGATAATTTCTTTTTGATGACATCGCATCAATTGAATCACATAAAGCAATAATACGTGATCCTAAAGGAATTTATTTTCCTTTAAGTCCATAACTATATCCTTTATCATCAAAACGTTCATGATGGTGTAAAACAATTTTACTAAAAGGTGCTAATAAATGAGATTTATCAAGAATGTTTGCACCAATTTGAGGATGTGTCTTCATCATTTCCCATTCTCGCCCATCTAATTTTCCTTCTTTATTTAAAACCGCGTCATCTATTCCTATTTTCCCAATATCATGCAAATGGGCAGCAATATGAATCATCCGTGTTTCACTTCTATTTAAACCGAGTAATCCACAAAGAATTTCTGCCATATCACTTACTCTTTTTGAATGTCCTGCCGTATAAGGGCTTTTAGCGTCAAGTGCTGTCATGATACATTCAATAATTTCATGATACTCTAACAATGCACTTTTTTTACATTGATATTTTCTTGTATGTCTGCTCATTTCTATCCTCATGTTATCAAACGCTAACAATTATAACAAAGAAAAGATGATTTTTCATCATCTTTTCTTCCAATAATTTTCAATTGTTTTAATAGATTCATTAGAAACTTCTTGAGGGTTTAATTGAGGATAAGATAAGTAATAGCCTTGTAAATAATCCACCCCTAACTCTAAGACTTTAAGAAGTTCTTCTTTCGTTTCAATACCCTCTGCAATAATATAACCCTCTCTTTGATGTGCATACTCAACAATATTTGAAACAAGTTGTTGCTTATCAAAATCTTTATCAATATTTCTTACAATAGTAAGATCAATTTTTATGTATTTTGGACTTAAATTTAATAAATTAATTTCTGTATTATAACCACTACCATAATCATCCAACGCAAACATTCCTGAAAAACCTTTGGTTTCTCTTTTACGAATCAAAGCTTCTTCTGACATATTTTCTTCTTCTGTTACTTCTACGACGATTTGTGATTGAATATGACTAAAATAGCGATGGAAGCGTTCACGGTCTTCATCATTTAAAGACACCGATGCAATAGAATTAATAAATAATAAAGCATCTTCTTTAACTAATTTATTCTTTCTTAATTGATCAAAAGTTTCTGTTGATTTAAAAATACAAATTCTTTCTACATCTTCAAGTTTATTTTCCTCACGTGCAATTCTTAAAATCATTTCAGGATTTTTCAAAGTAGCAAGTTGACTACGCATTAAAGCTTCATAAGCAATAATTTCTCCATTTTTTGCGGAAAGAATCGGTTGGAAATGATATGTTAATTGTTCCTTTTCAATTAATTGATAGAACTCTAAATGCATTTGTCGATCATGTTTTTCATCTTCATAAAGGGCCTTATCAAATTCTGCAAGGTTTCCCTTTGTAGATTTCTTAACTTGGTACATTGCAAAATCTGCATATTTTTTCAAAAAGTCAAAATAAATACTATCTTGAGGATACCAAGAGATCCCAATAGAGGCACTTAAATTCATTTTATTACCATTAGGTAATAAAACTGTTCTATGTTGCATAATTGATGTCATTGAAATAAGTCTTTGTCGTATTTCTTCTTGGTTGTCAAAACCATATAAGAATAAATAGAACTCATCTCCTGAAACACGCGCACAAATTGTTTTTTCAGGAACATTTTCTTGGAAACATTTTCCACATTGGCGAATATAGTTATCGCCCCAATCATGTCCAAAGGCATCATTGATTTTTTTCAAGTTATCTAAATCAATCATCACCAAAGCAGCATTTTTTAGTTGTTCAGAGTGTTCAAATAGATAATCCATGTTTCTTTGGAAAGAAAAACGATTATACAATCCTGTTAAAACATCATAATCACGTTCATGTTCAATACGTTGTCTTTCTAAATAACTTGTCGTAATATCTTCGGCAATACCAATTTCACGATCTGCTTCTTTTCTCATTTTCAAACGTACATAACGTAAGCCTACATATTTTTTTATACAGTAAATACGTTCGTTTTCATTTTCAATTTCAACTTGATAATTCCTTTCTACTTCTTTAAATAATTCTTCAAATTGTTCATAAGTTAAAGGAAGAGTGACCTTATCAATACCAAGCAACAAGAAGAAATTGTCTGTGACATAAACATTTTTACTTCCCTTTTTAATTTCATAACCACCAATATCAATACTTGCCATATTCATAATGTTTAAGAATTTTGTCGACGTTTCCAAAACTTCCTGACTTAAATCAATAATTGCGGATGAAAACTGATCAATTTCTTGAATACCTGTCGCGTGTAATTCTGGTATTTCTTTTACGAGTCTTGAATTATCCACTTCTTTAGAAAGACGACTGATTGATCCAGATATTTTTCTAGACACATAAAAGATTCCAATTAATGAAACAATTCCTCCTAATATAATCATTGAAACTTGTAGGTAAAAAAATGATTAGCGAATGAATAAAGTTGATTTCGTTCAACAAGTGACATCAATTGCCATTGTTGTTTGGAGAAAGGACCATTACTATTATAAACATCTAAATTTTGAATTGCTGCATAGTATTCTTTCCCATTTAAAAATACAAAATTATTTTTATCATAATCTTCTGTTAAATAGAATTTTTTTAATTGCTTACGCTTTAATGATGCCGAGGAAACAACTAAAGAATTGTGTTGAGCATTCGTTTCTACAGAAAGGACATAGCTTCCTTGATTATCATTTTTAAGTTCATCGATCGTCATTAAATTTTCTAAATAAGAA
>OHPD01001208.1_pt1 | contig 11527 bp, 8 predicted proteins | sample 1577641 | NCBI WGS metagenome assembly OHPD01 (sample SAMEA3879532, study PRJEB24766) | human gut metagenome | biome: human-associated habitat; feature: feces | place: USA | collected 1985/1987
TGCCTTTGCCCGCCTGCAGGAGCAGAGCATGGGCAAGGATACCACCATCGGCCACTGGGAGATCGCCGGGGTGGTCAGCCCGAACCCGCTGCCCACCTTCCCCAACGGCTTCCCGGAGGAGCTCATTCAGGAGTTTGAGGCAAAAACCGGCCACAAAGTCCTCTGCAATCTGCCCTATTCCGGCACCGAGGTGCTGAAGGACTACGGCGAGCAGGCCATGAAGGAAAATGCCCTCATCGTCTACACCAGCGCCGACAGCGTGTTCCAGGTGGCTGCCCACGAGGAGCTGGTGCCCGTGCACGAGCTTTACCGCTACTGCGAGATCGCCCGTGAGATGCTGAAGGGCGCGTACGGCGTGGGCCGTGTCATCGCCCGGCCCTTCCTGGGCAGCAGCGCCGAGACCTTCTACCGTACCACCAACCGCCACGACCTGAGCCTGAAGCCGCCCCGTGCCACCATGCTCGACTTGCTGAAGGAGGCCGGCAGGGATGTCATCGCCGTGGGCAAGATCTTTGATATCTTTGACGGGCAGGGCGTGACCGAAAAGATCAAGACTACCGGCAACACCAATGGCATCGCCTTCACCAAGGCATTGCAGACCCGGGATTTCGAGGGCCTGGCCTTTGTGAATCTGGTGGATTTTGATATGCTCTACGGCCACCGCCGCGACGTGCCCGGCTATGCTGCCGCCGCCACCGAATTTGACCGCTTCCTGGCCGACTTCATCCCCGGGATGCGGGAGGGCGACCTGCTGATGATCACCGCCGACCACGGCTGCGACCCCTCCTACACCAAGACCACGGACCATACCCGCGAGTATGTGCCGTATCTGGTCTGCGGCAAGGGCGTGAAGCCCGGTGTGGATTTGGGCACCCGGCTCTGCTTTGGCACCATTGCACAGACCGTGTGTGAATATCTGGGTGTGGACGCTTCCAGCCTGGACGGCCACAGCGTGCTGCAGGAGATCCTGAAGTAATATCGGCCCTCTCAGTCATGCGACAGCGTGATCGAGAGGGCTATTTTTTGTGCAAAGTCTTGAACAATATAGTCAGTTGTGGTAGACTAGCACATGCACGCTCGGTGCGTACAAAGTTTACGCCGGGCGCAGGAATTGATATGGTTTCAGAATAGAAGGAGACTATCACATGAGAATCAATCGTACTCTGGGTCTGGCACTGACCGCTGCTGTGCTGGCTGTTGCCATGACTGGCTGCTCCAATAGTGCATCTTCCACCGCATCCTCCGCTGCTTCCAGCGAGGCTGCTTCCTCTGTGGCCGCTTCCAGCGAAGCTGCCGAGAGCGAGGCCGCTGCCGCCAGCGTTGTCAGCACCGAGGATCTGGATGTGAACGGCACCACCTACTCCGCTGACTGCTACGGCGAGTTCACCCTGTCCAACGGCGACACCATGAAGCTGTGGAAGGTGAACGGCGCTTACGCAGATCTGAGCGCTCTGCCCATGAAGGGCATGGCCGAGGAGTTCCCCATCGAGGCCGAGGCCGAGCAGATCTATGTTGCTGACGTGACCAGCAACGGCGAGACCACCCGCCAGTATCTGCGCACCGACAAGGCTGGCCGCAACGGCACTGTCTCTGTCAAGACCTTTGAGCTGGGCGACGCTGAGTAATCGCGCTTCCCTGTAAGATCAGAAGACAACAAGCCCCGGACCTTTTGCAAGGCCCGGGGCTTGTGCTGTTTTATCCTGTTTTATTCTCCGCTGCTGCTGGAGCCGAACAGGGCATCCAGCACGGTGGAAGCGGCCTGATGCAGGGAGTTGGCAGCAGATTCCACCTGCTCCTGTGTGGGCAAGGAGATAGAAGGTGTTTCTGCTCCGCCGGTGGATTCACTGCTGGCTTCACTCTCGGCAGGTGCTTCGGTGGAAGCCTCGCTTTCGGCAGGCGCTTCGGGGGTGGGTTCTGCGGGCTGCTCATCGGCAGGCTGTTCCGCAGGCACGCTCTCGGCAGGTTCCTCCACAATGACACTGTCGGGCGATTCCTCCACAGAGGTGCCCGCGTTGGGGTCAGCTGTGGGGGTGAACACCTCGGTCTTTTCGGGGGTCTGCTGGGTATCGCTCACGGTGCCCTCGCCGCCCAGAACGGATGCAATCAGCTCCTTGGCCTGGTTGACGGAGTTCTCATCCGGCTTCATCACATAGAGGCTCTGACCCTTTGCGGAGTAGCACTGGGAGCTCTTGCCGCTGGTGCCGGTCACGGTATAGCTCTGGATGTCCCAGTCAGACAGGCTTGCCAGCTGCATCCGCACCAGTGCGGAGATCTGCTCCTGAGAAAGGCTGGTCACAAAGCAGTCGGACACAGCATCCATCAGCTTGGAAAAACTCATCAGCACGGTGGGGGATTTGATCTTGTTCATCATGGCATCGATGACTTTCATCTGGTTGATGCCGCGCTGGATATCGCCGGAGGCAAAGGCGTGGCGCTCCCGGGCAAAGGCCAGAGCGCTCTTGCCGTCCAGATGGTTCCAGCCCTCGGCAAAGGTGGTGGGGTCATAATAGCCGGGGCTGCCCACCGAGGTGAACGCCTGATCGGAGTAGACATCCACGCCGCCCACGGCATCGATGATGCTGATGAAGCCCGCAAAGTTGATGCGGAGGTATTGGTCCACATTGACCCCGTACAGGTTGCCCAGGGTTGCCATGCTGGTCTCCACGCCGTACAGACCGGCGTGGGTCAGCTTGTCCTTGCTGTTGGTACCCGCCAGATCAACGTAGTAATCGCGGGGAGTGTTGATGAGCGCCACCCGTTTGGTGGAGGGGTTGACCACGGCAAGAATGTTCACATCGCTGCGGGCCTTTTCAGTCAGTTCGCCGCGGTTGTCCACGCCGCTCAGATAGACCACAAAGGGCTCCTTGGTGATCTTGTTGGCCTCGGTGCCGGTGACAAGGCCGGAGGTCACGTTATCCAGTGCACTCAGGCCCTGCTGCGCCCAGACACAGCCCAGCGCCAGAAAGGCGCACAGGAACACCGAGAACACCCGGGATACCTTGCGGGGGGCGCTGTACTCCTGGCAGCGCTTGACCAGCAGCCAGAACAGCACCAGCAGCGCCGCAATGATGACCAGATACAGCGCGGGCAGCATCTGGGTGCGCCAGAGCTGTAGGAAGGCCGCAATGCTCAGAATGGCTTGTACGATCAGCAAAACAGTACCTCGTTTCGGGTTGGCCGCGCCGGTATCTGCATCCGGCCTGCGGCGGGGGGGCTTTGACTCCGGGGCAGGCCCGCCGGTATGCTTCGGCGGCTTGGGCGGTGCAGGCGGCGGGGTGGGAGCGGCAGTTTCCGGCGCAAAAAAGGCCGCGCTGTCCACCTCCACAGTCTTTTCTTCCGGTGGGCGGTGGCCCCGGTGGATGTGCCGGGTGCTGTCATCGTCCATATGGGAACGGGAAGTTTCATCAAACATAGGAATTCTCCTTTTTGACATGTCCTCAGGCAAGGGGCACGATGGTCAGAACGGCCCGTGCCGGCAGGCAGGTGGCCGTCTGATCCTCCTGCGAGATCCAGCCAAAGCTCTCGCAGATGTGGTCAGGGCAGGGGGAATCAATGAACCGTGCCGCGCCGTCCTTGACCTCGATGTGCACCGTCAGATAGCCGGTGTCGATGTCATAGACGGCATCCTTGTCCAGGGAGATCTTCTGCACCGTGTTTGCATCGCCGTAGATCAGCTCCGCGCCCAGGGTGCTGCCGCTCTGCCCGGCACTGCGGAGGTAAAAAAGCACCCCCGCGATCACCAGAACAACAGCGGCAAACAGTAAATTGACCCAGAGATTTTTTTTCTGCTTCATGGCTCAGGCATCCTTCTGGGGGAACAGCTGTTCCAGCTCGGCCAGCCACAGGGCGGCGCAGGCATCGCTGGGCATCCGCCAGTCCCCGCGCGGCGAGAGGGTCACGCTGCCGATCTTGGGGCCGTCGGGCAGGCAGCTGCGCTTGAACTGCTGGGCAAAGAACCGCCAGTAGAAGTTGCGCAGCCACTTGTAAAGCACCGCGTCCGGGTATTCCTCCCGGCCCGCAAAGGCTGCCCTGGCCAGCCGGAAGATCTTTGCCGGGCCAAAGCCGAAGCGGAGTACATAATAAAGGTAGAAGTCGTGCAGTTCATAGGGGCCCACCAGATCCTCGGTGCGCTGTGCAATCTCGCCGTTGTCCTTGGCGGGCAGCAGCTCGGGGGACACAGGGGTGTCGAGGATGTCCAGCAGCACCTCTTTCAGGGCCGGGGTGGCGGCGATGTCGGCTTCGTACCGGACAAGGTGGCGCACCAGCGTTTTGGGTACGCCTGCGTTCACGCCGTACATGCTCATGTGGTCGCCGTTGTAGGTGGCCCAGCCCAGTGCCAGTTCGGACAGGTCGCCGGTGCCCACCACCAGGCCGCCGGTGCGGTTGGCAGTGTCCATCAGCTCCAGCGTACGCACGCGGGCCTGTCCGTTCTCGTAGGTCACGTCCAGCACGCTCTCGTCCTGGCCGATGTCCCGGAAGTGGCTGTGCACCGTGGCGGCAATGTCGATCTCGGTAAAGCTGACGTGCAGCTCGTCACAAAGGATCTCTGCATTGCTGCGGGTGCGCTTGGTGGTGCCAAAGCAGGGCATGGTCACGGCCAGCACATCGGTGGTGGGGCGGCCCAGCTGCTTCATGGCGCGGACAGCCACCAGCAGGGCAAGGCAGCTGTCCAGACCGCCCGAAATGCCGATGACGGCTGTTTTGGCGCGGGCGTGCTCAAGACGCTTGGCCAGGCCATCGGCCTGCATCTTCAAAATCAGCTCACAGCGTTCGGCGCGCAGCTGCTCGTTGTGGGGGATAAAGGGGGTGGGGTCTACCCAACGGGTCAGCACGGTGTCGGTCAGGGCCAGGTCGAACTCCACGGTCTGGTAGCCCTCGGTGCTGGGCTCAAAGCTGGTGTTGCGCGCCCGCTCCGATTCCATCCGCTGGCAGTCCAGCTCTGTCTCGGCAAGGCCGCCCGCAAAGGGCTTCACCTCGGCCAGCAGGGTGCCGTTCTCGGCGATCAGGTCGTGGCCTGCGAACACCATGTCCTGGGTGCTCTCGCCGTGGCCTGCCGAGGCGTACAGGTAGCCGCAGAGCAGGCGGGCAGACTGGTTCTCCACCAGTGCCCGGCGGTACTCGGCCTTGCCCACCGTTTCATCGCTGGCCGAAAGGTTGGCGATGACGGTAGCGCCTGCCAGTGCGTGGAAGGTGGAGGGCGGCAGCGCGCTCCACAGATCCTCGCAGAGCTCCACGCCCAGCACAAAGCTGGGCATCTGACGGCAGCGGAAGAGCAGGGAGGTGCCAAAGGGGACATCCTGCCCGCAGACATTCACCCACTCCACCTCGGTGGAACCGGGGGTGAACTGCCGCTTTTCATAGAACTCGCCGTAGTTGGGCAGGTACGTTTTGGGAACCAGACCCAGCAGCTGCCCGCGGCAGAGCACGGCAGCGCAGTTGTACAGCTTGCCCCGCACCATCAGGGGCAGGCCCACAAGGGCCACGGTGTCCAGCTCCCGGCTGGCATCCAGCAGCTCCTGCAGGCCGGTCAGGGCTCCCTGCTGCAGGGTGCGCTGCAAAAACAGGTCGCCGCAGGTATAGCCGGTCAGGCAGAACTCAGGGAACACGGCCAGCTTTACGCCGCGGGCGGCGGCGGCACGCAGCTCCGTGAGGATCTGCCGGGTGTTGTAGGCGCAGTCCGCCACCCGAAGCGCGGGCGAGAGGGCTGCTGCTTTCAAAAAACCATCTTTCATCGGAGGATTTCACATCCTGTCTCTCTTGTTTGCCCACGGAGAACAACTGTGCTCCCGTGGTGAGGATAGTATACCACACTCTGGCCAAAACGAAAAGAGGGCTGTTATCAACCTTCTCTGCCCCTGCGCCTGACGGCGGGGCAAAGAAGGGTTCTAACAACCCCCTGCAGATACACCAAATGGAAAACGAGATGGACCGTAAGCCGGGTTCTGTATTAAACGACGATCTGTCTAGGCCTGCCATTGCTGACAGGCTCGTGCCGCCTTCGGGACACGCGAGCAGCGCTGTACGTCCCATATAGGCGTTGCTTCCGGTAGGGTTTACAAAGCCGCATAGTCACCCATGCGCTGGTGAGCTCTTACCTCGCCCTTTCATCCTTACCGCATTGCTGCGGCGGTTTCCTTTCTGTTGCACTTTCCCTGAGGTCACCCTCGGCTGCCGTTAGCAGTTACCGTGCTCTGTGAGGCCCGGACTTTCCTCAGAGCGGTCAAAGCCGCCCCGCCGCCGTATGTTCCACTCGTTTTCCGTTCCCCATGATACCATAAAAAAACAAGATTTGCAAGTGACGATGAAATTTGGTATAATAAATCTAAATATGGCGTGAAATTTTTGGGAGGAACAAAGGATGCAGCTGCTTTTCAATGTCCCGCCCGAAGCCGATGGCGTGCTGCTGCGCGGCTTTCTGCGCCGGTGTGCCGTCTCCACGGAGCTGGCCCGGGCGGTCAAATTCCATGGCAGCGGCTTTTTTGCGGACGATGTTCCCATTCTGGCCAACCGCCGTGTGCAGGCAGGGCAGGTGATCCGCTTTGCGCTGCCCGCCGACGGCCCCGGCGTGGAGCCGCAGCCTGAGATTCCGGTCAGGGTCGTATACGAGGATGCTTTTGCCGTGGTGCTGGAAAAGCCGCCCCATCTGGCGGTCCACCCCACACTGAACTACCCCCGGGATACCCTGGCCAACGGCTATGCCGCCTGGGCGGCTGCTCACGGCGAAAGCCCGGTGTTCCGCCCGGTGAACCGGATCGATAAAGACACCAGCGGGCTGGTGCTGGCCGCAAAGAACGGCTATGCCGCGCCCCTGCTGGCCGAGGGCGTGGAAAAACTCTATTACGCCATCGTGGAGGGCGAACTGCCCCTTGGCCCCGGAGTCATCGATGCCCCCATTGGCCGGAGAGGGGACAGCATCATCGGGCGGTGCGTGACCCCCGAGGGCAAGCCCAGCCGCACCGAGTATACCATATTAAAGGCAGCGCAGGGCCTGAGCCTTGCCGCCTGTGTTCCCGTGACGGGCCGCACCCATCAGATCCGGGTGCACTTTGCGTCCATCGGCCACCCGCTGGCCGGGGACGACCTTTACGGCGGGCACCGTGACCGCATTGCCCGGCAGGCGCTCCATTGCGCCCGGCAGAGTTTCCGGGTGCCGGCTTACAGCGAGGTGCCCGGCGGCATCCGGCTGGAAACGCCGGTGGAGGAACACGCCCGCACCGTTGCAGTGGAGAGCCCCCTGCCCGAGGATATGCGGGCATTGCTGGATGCTGAAATATGAAAATATGGTGAAACCTCTGTGAAAGCTCTGCCCAAATTTTGTGACAAGCCTTGTATCGGCCCGGGCAGAGTGTATAATTGATATGAATTTGTAACTTTCGACCCAAAACGTCAGGAAGGAGCAACCCCTTTTGATCGAAGAAAAAACAAAGGAGCCGCAGAGCCAGGCTCCTGCAGCGCCGGTGAAGGGCAGAGAAAAACTGCGAAGCTTCTGGGCAAAGGTCCAGATCTCCGGCCTGCTGCGGCGGCACCGTTTCCGCCGCAAAACGCAGCGGCACATGAATGATGTGGCCAAAAAGCTGCGGGCCAGTGCCGTGGTGCTGACAGTTGGCGAGGCACTTTATGCACTGGGCTTTGCGGCAGAGTACATGGTGGTGCGCACAGGGCGCGGCATTGCTGCCGTGGCCCACAGACTGGCCCGCTGGTGCAGGAATGCCCGGCATACCATCATTGCAACAGCCTTTCCCGGTGCGGCGCAGATGTTCAAGGATCTGCTGGCACCGCTTTACCTGTTCTTCAAGGGCCTCGGCGCTGTGGCGGCCCACGCCAACGACGTGCGCCGGGAGCGGGGCTTTGGTGCTTCCGTAAAAGCGGCCGGGCGCTATTTTGTGGGCGGGCTCAAGCGCAACCTGAGCCTGCTGCCCCGGACAGCAATGTACATCCTGCCCCTGTGTATGCTGGCCGTGTTCGTCACGGTCTGGAACAGGACGATGGCCCAGCCCTATGCGCTGGCTGTGCAGGTGAACGGCCAGACCGTTGGCTATGTGGCCAATGAGGAAGTGTTCAACCTCGCAAAAGAGGATGTGATGCAGCGCATCAACTACGCCGGTTCGGACAAGACCGAGCTGACCATCGAGCCGACCTATACCATCTCTGTGACCCACAAGACCATGGACGAGAGCGAGACGGCAAACGCCATTCTGCAGAGCGCCAGTGACCAGATCAGTGAGGGCACCGCCCTGTATCTGGACGGGGAACTGACGGCAGTCTGCTCCGATGGTGACACCCTGCGCAGCTATCTGGAGAGCCTGCTGGCCCCCTACGAGGATCAGGCAGACGAGAACATCAGCGTGGGCTTTAATAAAAATGTGACGCTGGAAGATGGAGTCTACTTCAACGACAGCTTTGAGGATGACAATTCCATCGAGAATATGCTGACCGGCGTGCAGCAGCAGGAGAAGATCTACACGGTCAGGGCGGGCGATACCCTGTGGGACATTGCCCAGAAGAACGACCTGACCTTCCGGGAGCTGTGTGCCCTGAATACGAATTTCAAGGGTGCTCCCCTGACCGAGAACTCCAATATCCAGGAGGGCGACCAGCTGATCGTGACCAAGCAGGAGGCTCTGCTGGAAGTCCGCATCACCAAGGTGGAGACGCGGGAGGAGGAGATCCCCTTCGGCACCGAGACCACCCAGTCCAACGAGTACACCAAGGGTACCACCAAGACCCTGCAGGAGGGCCAGAACGGCCTGCGCCGCGTCACCATGCAGAACGTCTACGATACCAATGGCGTGCTGCTGGAGCAGACCATCCTTTCCACCGAGACCATCCGGGAGCCGGTGAACAAAAAGGTGGTCGTTGGCACCAAGAAGGTCACGAAGTACGGTGCGGCGGCATACATCGGTGGCAGCGGTCAGTTCATCTGGCCTGTGCCGGGCTACCGCAACTGCTCACGCTGGTATAGCAGCGGCCATAAGGGCGTGGATATCTGTGCCTCTGCCGGTACGCCCATCTATGCATCGGCGGGTGGCACTGTGACCAAGGCGGGTTATAACAAGGCCGGTGCCGGTACGGGCTATGGTTATTCTGTGATCATCAGCCACTCCGGCGGCTATACCACGGTCTATGCCCACTGCCTGTCTCTGGCGGTCAGTGCGGGCCAGACCGTGCGGCAGGGCCAGCTCATCGGCTATGTGGGCAGCACGGGCCGCTCTTCCGGCAACCACTGCCACTTCGAGATCCGCCGCAATGGCTCGTACATCGCACCGCAGAGCGTGTTCTCCGGAAAGCGATAAATCAGAACAGAACCTCTCCGTCAATGCTTCGCATTGCCACCTTTCCTAATAGGAGAGGCAAGAGAGCGGAAGCATAAACTTGGCTTCCCTATCAGAGGAGCTGGCGTGAAGCGCCGGAGAGGTTTATTTTACAAACAAAAAGGAGAATGATTATGGCAACACCCCACATCAGCGCTGAAAAAGGCGATTTCGCAAAGACCGTCCTGATGCCCGGCGATCCGCTGCGGGCAAAGTTCATCGCGGATACCTTCCTCAAGGATGTCCGCCAGGTCACCGGTGTCCGTGGAATGCTGGGCTTTACCGGCACCTATGAGGGCCGCCCCATCAGTGTGATGGGCAGCGGCATGGGAATGCCCTCCATCGGCATCTACTCCTACGAGCTGTACAAGTTCTACGATGTGGACAACATCATCCGCATCGGCTCTGCCGGCAGCTACACCGACAAGGCCAAGCTGTTCGATGTGGTGCTGGCCGCCGGTGCCGTGAGCGAGAGCAATTATGCCCGGGTCCAGAGCGGCTTTGAGGGGGACCTCACCCTGCCCAGCCAGACCCTGAACGACAAGCTGCGCGCTTCTGCCGCAAAGCAGGGCATCCCCCTGATCGAGGGCAACATCCATTCCTCCGATGTGTTCTATCGCCAGCCCTCCGATGAAAAGCCCACCTACTGGGAAAAGCTGCGGGATGAGCGCGGCTGCCTGTGTGTGGAGATGGAGAGCTTTGCCCTCTTCGCCAACGCTCAGGTCCTGGGCAAGAATGCCGCCTGCCTGCTGACCATCTCCGACAGCTTCGTCTCCCCGGAGATCACCACCGCCGAGCAGCGTCAGACCAGCTTCACCAACATGATGAAAGTCGCACTGGGCGCGGAGTACTAAGTTTATTTTTGAGAGCGAAAGAGGGCTGTTGCCAAAAAGCAACGGCCCTCTTTTTAGGTGTCAGTATAGTGCCCGAAGCAATCTCATTTAATCTACCTCGATCAAATCGTGCTCAGTGAGCTTGGCTTTTCCGGTATCGATGTCGTGGACGATCTGGCGGAGATGATTGATGTTGCTTTCCGAGTAGAACGGGTCGGCGGAAACCTCAAAGGGAATGCGGTGCTCCCGGGAAACTTTTTTGGCGAAAATCGTGAATGCCGTTGTCATAGAAAGTCCCATCTCGGCGCAAACCTCTTCCATGTTGCGTTTCAGGTCTGGGTCCATCCGGAAGTTCACATTGACTGCATTTGCCATTCTAATACACCTCCTTCTTGATTCTATTATATGCGTCTGTAATGAAAAATGCAAGAACTTTCGTTACATGATAAATGAATAACGAGAAATCTCTTGAAGAATTTGAGAACACGCCGTATAATTGAAGTGCAAAAGAGGGGATGAAAGATGAACGACTTTCAACCAAATCAGGATATCTGCCTTGTACCTTATTACCCAGCCTATGAAATTGCCCTTCCGTGGTATCAGGACGCAGAACTGTGCCATCATGTAGATAATCAGAATCGCATTTATGACCTGTCTATCCTGAAAAATATGTACCAGTATCTGGATAGTCATGGTGATTTGTTCTACATTGAATATAAGGGCATTCTGTGCGGAGATGTATGCTTGCAGACAAGCGGAGAAATTTCGATTGTGGTCTGCAAAGAGTATCAGAATCGGCACATTGGGAGAACAGTGATTGGGAAGATTCTTGCACTGGCAAAAGAGAAGAAGTATCCGCAATGCTATGCAGAAATTTATTCTTTCAACAAGCAGTCCCGCAAAATGTTTGAAAGTATAGGATTTGTTCAGAAAGACGCAGAAACGTTTGTTTATACTTTAGAATGAAAAGGAGGCCCCTATGACCAATCTGACTTTAGACGAAAAGAAAGCCCTGATCCGGATGGCACTGGAAGCCCGGGAGCAGGCCTATGTGCCTTACTCCGATTTTATGGTGGGTGCTGCCCTGCGGGCCGAAGATGGCCGCATCTTCACCGGCTGCAATGTGGAAAACGCCGCTTTCACCCCCACCAGCTGCGCTGAGCGTACGGCCCTGTTCAAGGCGGTGAGCGAGGGCGTGACCCGCTTCACCGATATTGCCGTGGTTGGTTCCCGCCGCGGCGAGGTGAACAAGCAGATCACCTCACCCTGCGGGGTCTGCCGTCAGGCGCTGTTTGAGTTCGGCGGGCCGGAGCTGAATGTCATCATGGCAAAGACCCCCGATGATTTCATCGAGCGCAGCATGGACGAGCTGCTGCCCTTCGG
>OHPD01001237.1_pt1 | contig 11305 bp, 7 predicted proteins | sample 1577641 | NCBI WGS metagenome assembly OHPD01 (sample SAMEA3879532, study PRJEB24766) | human gut metagenome | biome: human-associated habitat; feature: feces | place: USA | collected 1985/1987
TGGATGGTCCCGCTTAATGCTGCTCGGTTCCCCGCCTGACATGGTTCGCAGGTACCCATTGCGCAAGACCGGTTCCGCAGCTGTATGCGGAGGAGTTGTTGAACAAATGGTATTCTACTATATTTCAGAAAAAATATCAACAGAAAAATGAAAAAGGGGCTTCACAAATTCAAAAAAGTGTGTTATGATAATCCGCGCTGGGAGACCGGCATTGCTATTTGGGCCTGTAGCTCAGTTGGGAGAGCGTACGGTTCGCATCCGTAAGGTCGAGAGTTCGATCCTCTTCGTCTCCACCAAACCTAGAAGAAGCCTTGATTTTTTCAAGAGAAAACAATGGCTATCAGTTCCGCGAGAATATTCAAGAGCAGTTCACGCTTGCTGGACGAACTGCTGAAAACCGCCTTTATCTGTCCAGCTCGAACGAGTGGAACTGCCCCCAGACTGAAAAGGCGTATCTGTGGTTCTTTGAAAAACTGACAGGCTTTATGGGAACCGAAATGCGGCTGGATGCTACATTATCTGCCATTCGGCAGGGCGGCTCTGAAAAGAACCGTATCCTGCATGAAATGCTGTATGCAGACCTCGGTATCAAGGACATCCGCATTACAGGCTCCAAGGAAGAGCCTATCATTTCCGCACTGCACACCCTCGATGCCGAAGATGGCGCATCAAGGGGCTTCTGGCTTCCATTGGGGCAGGAATCCGTTGGTACACAGCGGTTCTTCTCCCGCATCGGTATGTGGCTCACTGCACTAGAAGCAGGCTCCGTTTTGGTAGTAGACGAGATAGAATCCAGTATGCACCCGCTGCTGACAAGGCATCTGATCGAGATGGTGCAGGATGCCGCTATCAATACAAACCATGCACAACTCATCTTTACAACACACGATACCGGACTTCTCGACCTGACGTTGCTGCGGCGCGATCAGATCTGGTTTGCCGAAAAGGACGAAAAGACCATGCAGACCGATATTTACGCCCTGACCGAGTTTTCTCCCCGGAAAGGTGAGAACATCTCCAAGGGCTATCTGCAAGGACGATATGCAAAAACCAGTTCAAGTCGAATTTAGAATATTAAAATCTTTTTAACACTTTTTCAGTATTCAACCATCAAATTTCACTTTTGTGGTTTGGATTTCATTTTTTTGAGCGTTCATTTCACTTATTGAGCGAAAAATTTAATGTTTCTATCGAAATTTCATATTTGATTTGACTTTTCCCCAAAATTTCAAAAAACAATTTGATGTTTTGATTTTTGCTATTGACCATAGTTTACCTTGTCTATCCATCCAAACATGGTATAATGGGGCAAAGGAGCGTGATACCATGAGCCCAATTGAAGTCCCTGCAAAAATCCAGTTGGTTGAAAAGCGTGAAACACGGACGAGCCGTGGAATGCTCTCAAAGGGCTGGTATCATGTAGATGATCAGCTTGTTATGGTCAAGGGCAACTCCATCACAGAGGCCGGAACCGCTGGGTATGAGCCGTATTCTGAGGTGATGGCATCGCTGATTGCGCAGGTGCTGAATTTGCCCCATGTAGAATATACGTTGATGCCTGCCAAACTCTTTCCCGACATTCAGACCTATTCCTGCGATGTGGTCAGCGTCTGCCCCAAGTTCACAACGGACGATGAACAGCTGTATCATTTTGCAGACTTGGCTGATGCCCATTTCCTTGCCAGCGGTCGAGCCGCTTCACCGGAAGCATTGTTCCAGTATGCGATAGAACTATATGGTAAGAAGTGGCTTTATCAAATGCTGGCATTTGACGCCTTTATCGGCAACGAAGACCGCCACGAAAACAATTTTGATGTGATCGTCCGGGATGGAAAAAATTATGCTCCGCCTATTTACGACAATGGCGGTAGTCTGCTTGCGTGGGCAACGGATGAAGAATTGACTGACACGAAGCTCCGTTATCAGTTCGACAAAGCCAAACCGTTCCGCAGTCACCATGCCCAGCAAATCAAGATGATCGATGAGCCTGTGCTGCCAACGCGTGACTTGGACGAGTTGTATAGTGAAATCATTCAGTCCATCTCGCCTATTCTTGCATTGTTGAGCGAAAAAAGAGCATCTGCGATCCGTCAATACCTGAAATACCGTCTGCACTACCTGAAAGCCGCCATGGGGTGATAAAATGGCCTATCTGAAATTGATGATGGATGAAAAAGAAATTGCACACCTAAGCGAAGATGGGCAGTCTCTTTGCGCAAATGAGGACGTGCCGCAGTACAGCCTCCCACTGAACCTTTTCATCGGTGACAAACGTGAAGTTCCATTGGTTGATGTGGTGGTTTGGGCAAAGAAACGAATCTTTCCGAAAAATCGGATGGACTGCAAGGAAATTCTGAAAATGATGGGTCTGCCGGACTACAATGCATGGGAAATCGTCAAACGCACCAACGCCTGCCTGATGGAAGACCCCTATTGGCTGCGATTCAGCGAGGATGAAACCTTTGAGGACACCACACGCGGACGAGCCAGAAAAATCATGAACGAAAATCAAAAGAGCAGCTGATACCAAAAAGCCAAACCTCACCGTACATCCTGTACAGCTTGAGGTTTGGCTTTTCTCTTATCATCCTTCACCAGCGCGAGCGATGGTTGATTATTTTATCAGCTTAATCCAGAGAGTGACCGCATTACAAGGTCGATGTCCTGATTTTCCAGTTCCTGAATGATGTGCAGGTAGGTTTTCTGCGTGGTTGTCATGCTGGAATGCCCCAGCCTCCTTGCTACGCTTGCAATGGATACCCCTGCAAACAAAAGCACCGAAGCGTGGGTATGCCGCAGACCATGTACCGAGATGACCGGGATCTTGGCCCGGTCGCAGTGCCGTTCCAGAACATCGTTAACAGTGGAATTGTAGGCGTGTTCCTTAAACACGAAAATCGGCTTATCTTCAGGAACGTCTTTTACCAGTGCTGCGAACTGAATCACCGTCTGCCAGTCAATTTGAATTTTACGGACAGACGATTTATTTTTTGTCGGCAGAAATCCGCCGTTCCCCTTATAATCCCATGTTTTATTGATGGAAAGCATCTGGTGCGAAAAGTCAAAATCCGCAGGAGTGATCGCCAAAGCTTCGGAAAAGCGGATGCCGGTTTTGGCGATCAGCAAAATCATCCAGTCCCAGTTGAGTTTTCCCTGTAGATCCAAGTCGCTCAACAAAAGATGCAGTTCAAACTGGTTCAGGTATTTCACCTTTTTAGGCACCGGGGGCTTGCCTTTGATGATCGCTTTTCGGGTTGGGTCTTTCACGATCAGTCCATCATCCACAGCATCCATGATGGCGCCTTTCAGTTGATGGTGGAAGTCCATCGTGGTCTGACGCTCGTGGCCTACGGCATAATCGTTCAAAAGCTGCTGATAGGTCACTCTGGAAACCTCACAGAGTTTCAAAGTAGGAGCAAGTTTTTTTACCCAAGAAAGGGTCATTTTGTACTTATCCAATGTAACCGGGCGAACTGCACCCTCTTTGTATACAGCAACCCACTGCTCATAATAATCGCAGAACAGGTTGTTTTCATTCATTTCGTTTAACACGTTTTACCTCCAAAATCGGTTTTATATGCTCACGCTGATGAAGGGTGATAAGGGTGTCGAGATGCTTAAAAAATTTTGCGATCCAGTCTTGCTCTTCTTTTTTGGGGAGCTGAACGGTCACTTCTGTATACTCGCTGTAAGCAATATTAAGAAGTCCGTCCATTCGAGCACCAGAAGATACTATTTTTCGCAATTGATTTTCAACATTTGCACCGTTCAGCTCAATAGATAAAAATTCCGGATTGCTTTTCTCTACTGAGAAGCAATGATAAACAAAGGGAATACGCGCTTTTTCAACTGTTGTCAATGCAAAGCAGGAACCATACGGACGCAACTTGGATGCTCCGTGGTTATATGCCAGCTCGCCACGTTCCAAAAGAATATACTTCTTTAGGCTCTCGCCGGCATTATTAAAGGCATACCTATCAGACTGCTCTATAAATCCGTTGCCCGCCGTTATCATCATAATTGGTGCATCAGATGCAGGGTCATTTCTGACTACCTCTTTTGCAATTTCACCCAGCTTACGCTGTTCCCAAGTAGGTGTGTTTTGGGATTTTGGCGCGAAAAAAGAGCCGAGGACGCGCCTCGGCTCTTGGTCAGCAGGGTGATTTTGCACCCATTTTATGATTCTTTCGGCATTTTCAGGTCAAATCCGCCACTTACGATGAACTCGCGCAAGAGTTTATCATACTTGACAGGCACTTTGGGAGGAATGAGTTTTGTCCCCTCAATTGCCTCAAAATATGCCTTTGCTTTTGCCTTGTCCACAGTGGCTTTCAAGTCATCAAAACGTCCGAACTCGTTGATGTTGGCTTCGGTGATATTTGCACGCATGAATGCCCGCAGCTTCTTTTCGTCCAAGCCGAAAACTTCAGCTACTTTGTGGATCTGGTCGTTCTGCTTTTGGGCGATGTACTCGGCAATGTACTCCCGCAAGGTCTTTCCCGGCTGCGGAACCACTGCGCCGCTTTGAATGTCGTGCAGGAAAATATTCGCATATTTCTGTTCTTCCTGCGAGAGGGTGGCAAAGGTCTTGTGCAGCTCCGTTTCGGCCTGATGGATGGCTTCTGCTTCTGCACCCTCCTGATAGAAAATTTTCAGGTACTTTTCAAAGCGGGAGTTCATGTAATCCGTGTCGATGTCAGCAGTATCAATGGTGGTCAGATAGCTGTTCACCGCATAGGGAACGTCATCGTCCGGGTCATTTTCACTGCCATCCGGATTCGGCGTGAACAGCTCTTTATAGCGGAGTGCCAGGACTTTGAACGTTCTCTCGTCAAAGTCCGCATGAAGTTCCGTTTTCTCATCTGCATCCTCGTTGATGATCACAATGGGCTTATCCCACTCGAAGCCCTGCACCTTGGCTGCTTCCAGATTTTCGTTGAAGGACTGGAACAGGTCGGCAAACTTTTTGCGCTCTGCCATATCCGCAGGGATCTGCGAAAACTCTTCAATGCCCGCCGACACAAACAGATCTTTGATCTCCGCATAGAGGGCATTCAGTTTTTCCACGTTCTTGTCCAGCTTATCTACAAACAGGCCAAACGGTTTATCGCCGGAATACTCTTTTACCGCATCTGCGATGTTTTTCTCCATCGTGTGCGGACGGCGGTAATACTTGATGGTGCCAAACTGTTTGTCATCGCCAAACAGTCGGTTGGTGCGGGAGAACGCCTGAATCAGATTTTCGTATTGCAGCATTTTATCCAGATACAGGGTGTTGATCCACTTGGAGTCAAAGCCTGTCAGCATCTGATCCACCACGATTAGCAGATCAAGCTGTTTTTCCGGGGTGCGCTCGATGCGCTGGTAGGGCAATTTGTGCGCCAGCCGTGCCGCAATGTCCTTTTTCATCTTGGCAAAGGTCGGAATGCTGAAGTCCTGTCCATAGCGGGTGTTATAGTCTTCTACGATCTCTTTTAGCCCTTCTTCTTTGGTGATGCCTTTGCCGTTGTTGTCAATGTTGGGGTCAAATAGTGCGGTGACTTTCAGCCATGGTGCGGCTTCTCTGAACCGCTTGTAATATTGGATGGCTTCCGGGATGCTGGAGGTTGCAAAAATGGCATGAAATTTGCTGTTGCGGCTCTGGGTCTGCCAGTTCTCGCAAATGTCCTCCACCACGGCTTTCTGGTGTTCTTCGCCCTCATACTGGGTGTTGGGAATATAATCCTCGATGCCCTTTATCTCCTCACCGAGCGCATCTTTTCCGCCTGCCATCGGCAGATTCAGATACTTATAAAACACCTTGCTCTTCTGTGGGTCGGCCAGAGCTTCGTCCACAGAATATGCCTTTGCTTTTTCCAGTGCGACCGCTTTCCGCAAGTCGCTGTCCTTGAAGGTCAGCACCTTGTAAGGGTCAAAGCCCAGCACGTTGTGATCCCGGATGCCGTCTGCAATGCTGTACCGATGCAGTTCGTTGCCGAAAACGGTGGCGGTGGTGCTCATTTTCTTCTGGTTTTCGCCTTGGATCGGCGTACCGGTAAAACCAAAGAACAGTGCTTTCGGGAATGTATGCTTGATGGTCTGCATCATATCGCCAAAGGTGGAACGGTGGCACTCGTCCACGATAAAAACCAACCGCTTTGCGTTGATCAGCGCAATGTCGTTGGGGTTCAGCTTGTTTTGTGCATCATCCTTGATGTTGCTCATCTTCTGGATGGAAGTCACGATGAGCGTATCGGACGGCGAAGTACTTTTCAGCTTGTCCACAAGAACATCCGTGTTCTCGGTAGCCTGCACCTCCTCGTTTTCCTCTGCAAAGTTGCGGTATTCTTTCAGGCTCTGAGTGCCCAACTCGATTCGGTCCATCAGAAAAATCACTTTGTCCGCATCCTTGGAAGATGCAATCAGTTGAGCGGACTTGAAAGAAGTCATGGTCTTGCCGGAACCTGTGGTGTGCCAGATGTAGCCGCCGCGCTGCTGGTCATTCTCCCATTTCGCCTTGGAAACGGCATCCGAAATTTTGCTGGCAGCGTAGTACTGATAGCTGCGCATCACCTTCAAAATGCCATCGGAACCATCGGCAACGGTATAAAAGCCCACCAACATATGCGCCATCGGGATAGACAAAAGTGCCGTTGTAACGTCTTTCCAGTCGTTCATCGGCTCGTTGTAGAAGTCCGCCCAATGGAAATAGTAGCTGGGGTTGAATTGTCCTTCCGGGCCGGGATTGGCAAAGTAGACCGTTTCTTCCGGGTTCATGGCCACAAAAATCTGCACCAGCGAGAACAGTCCCGTAAAAATGCCCTCTGCCGCGTATTTTTCAATCTGGTTGCAAGCCTGTTTGATGGAAACACCGCTCTTTTTCAGTTCCATGTGAATGACCGGCATACCATTGATGAGCAGCATCAAATCGCCGCGGCGGTCATTCAAAATTTTGGACTTGGTGGGGAACTTTGGCTGCTCTGCGATCTGGTAGCGGCTAAGTCCGGCTGCAATTTCCAGACGGTCATAGATTTTCAGGGACACTTCTTTGCCGAAATTCAGCTTATCGTCAGGATTGTCACGCTTGATAAGCACACTTTTGCCGTTGATAAATTTATTCAGCTTCATCGGCGTTTTCGCGTTCATGACCTGTTCCATGATCTGCTGCATCTCGCCATCCGTCAGCGGATAATCGTTCAGTCGGTCAATGCCACGGTTGTTTTCAAAAAGGATGTTCGCCCAGTTCTGTATCAGCTCCTGTTCGGTGTAGTTCTTCAGCACACCATCTTTCCAGCCACGTTCTATCAGGAGCTTTACCACCGCCTCTTCAAAATCGGCTTCTTTTGTAAACGCCATAACGAGCTCCTTTCGACTTTGCAAAAAGCACCTCTCTGCGAAGGCTTTTCTAATTTGTACAAGCTTTTCCAGCTTACGCTGATGAAGGGTGATAAGGGTGTCAAGATTGCGGAAAATTGCGGCAATCCTTTGTTGTTCTTCTTTCGATGGTAGCACCATCTCATAATTAAGCATTTCGTCTAATTTAAGGACTCTATTTCGGCCTGCTCCTCCCGGTGAGGCAAGCCACAGCCAATGCCGAAAATCCTCATCTGCAATAACATACTTGAAGAACTCAGGAAGCATATCATCATGGAACGAATACTGTGGAAATCTGTGAGAAACGAGCTTTCCTGCATCGCTTTCATTAGTGATTGCAACGGCGTGTTCCCATCCAAACGTAATATTCACAATGAAATTTCCAGCGGCCACCCGGTACATTTGAGCTGTTTCCAGTTCATGCCCTTTTTCAACATAGCTGTGGAATGTTCCCTTGGCATGGCTTCTAATTCCCAATCGATAATAACCATCATGCGGCGTTTCCACTGGGTCTTCGTATTTATCTACAACTTCGCCAAACTTACGCTGTTCCCAAGTAGGAGCAAATGCACACTTTCAGCAGCTATTTTCCACCGCCTACCGAATGTTCGCTGAAAATTTCACTTTCGGTTTTGCGTATTCGGCTCAAATTTTGATTTTTGACTCCCGATAGCTTTAAAACACAGCAGTTCCAAGCGTTTGACATTGCCTTGATTTTTATTCATCAGCCTGTTTTGCATATTCTGAACGGGCAAGAGAAATTGCGTTGCTCCTTAGCCAAACAACAAACGCCGATACGTCCATCTTCTGATTATGGGCAAATTGCACCACTTATTTTTATACAAGCATCTTTTCAAGACAAGATTTCTTGATGTTTTGCAGCTTTTCCAACTTACGTTGATGAAGGGTGATAAGGGTGTCGAGTTTTTTGAGGCATTGGGAAATTTGGGCCTGTTCCTTTAATGCTGGAACACGCACGGTAAATTGACAAAGCGTATTGTAGTACAGTCTGGTTCTCGTGCCGCCTTTTTTCTGTTCGGCACAAAAAGCCTTGAATTCCTCACTTGAGTTAATATGTTGAACCAGAAATTCAAGATTATTGCCCTTAGATGCTTCAAAAACAGGATATTCACGGCTTACCAATCCTTTTTCCAAGGTATTGATATTCATGTGGAACACGTCATCATCACTCATATGCCTATATGTACACGTTCCTACTGGAACAACACTAAAAAGCGTTTCCGTGCTTTTTGTCGTTCGACTATCACGATATTCGTCTTGATACATAAGGCCACTACGGGATGAAGTTAATAGCGGAAGTCCTAATTCTTGTGTGGCGTATTCTGACAGCTCAACCGTAATATCCCCCAGCTTACGCTGTTCCCAAGGGTCAGTAAAACCCTTGAAGCGAATTTCCGGTACAGATGCCCCATTTTGGGGGAACATCTTGTCCAGCATGGACTTTTTGATATTCACTAACTTCTCATACTTACGCTGATGAAGGGTGATGAGGTGGTCGAGACGAGCAAGATAATGCCCAATTTGTATTTGCTCGTCCTTGCTTGGCAACAGCAACTCAATGTCCATTAGTGTTTCTGCGTTGAGTTTAGCACGACCTCCACCTACCAAAAGTGATTCAATATCTGCCTGACTTATTGCATAGGCAAGGAATTGATTATCTGCACAAGCACACTTTCCTTGAAGAACGTGGGCGTGATTATTTACCCAAATACGCCCTTTTACGCACTTTACGGGATAATTTTTGAGGTCATTTGCTCCGTCCTCTGCGACAAGAATAAACTCGCCATCGTGGGTATATCCTTCAACATAATCTTGTATTCCGTTTGCTCCATAATAAGGAGTTGTTCCCGCAACTCGTAAACTTGCGGCAACAGGAATACGCAAATTATCGTATCTGTCAGTTACTTCTCTAACCTTACGCTGTTCCCAAGGGTCAGTGAAACCCTTGAACCGGAGGGCAGGTTTCTTCTCGTTATCCTGCATAATCATTCACCTCCCAGCAACTTTTTGAGTTCTGCAATGCCCTTCATGTCAAATTCATTTCCCTGCAGATCGTCCAGCAGCCCCAGCAATTCGTGCTCGGTATCGGCAATCTGGCTCTCTACGTCCTCAAAGGTGGTTTCGTATTTCTTGCAGACGGCATCCAACTGCTTCACAAAATCGTCCAGAACGGCATCCGGCAGGCTGTTCAGATTTTCCATCAGGGGCAAGATCCACTTGCGGTGCAGCAGGTCACGCACTTCTTCATCGGTCAGGCGTTCAATCACGCCTTTGGTGCGCTGGTGGAGGGCGGCACTGTCGTCCTTGACCTGCTTTTTCAGGGTCTTTTCCTCGGCAAACAGCGCGTCCACATCTTTCAGGATGCTCATGGTGGCAGGTTCTACCTCCCGCGCCTTGATGGCTTTTTTGACCTCAGCGGCAACAAAGGCGTCCTTTGCGTCATTCACAAAGTTCTGCTCCTTGTCCTCCTCGCTCAGTTCGTCCAGATGGCTTTCATATTCTCCGGCAATCTCGGAAAGTCTGGTTTCCTTTGCCCGCAGTGCTGCTACTTCCTCGTGCATTTTAACGCTCTGCACCAGCTCAAAGGGCAGCACATGACCCACCCAGCCGTCCTGTACCTCGGCATCCTTTTTCAGCACCATGTTGGGGTCTACCTGCTTGGTTGCGGCAAAACCCTCGGTCTGGATGATTTCAATGTCGATGGCAATTTTCTTCCAGTCGTCGTCCAAAAGCTGGTATGCTGCATAGCGGTCAACCAGTGGAATTCCTGCCAGCCGTGCAAAGATCTCCCGGCTCAGGCGTTCTTCCTCGCCGGCAGCATTCAGCTGCGTCATGCCGTCAATGAGTGCGGACTTCAAGTAGGCATCAAAGTCACCGAAAGCATTCTGGAAAGCGGTCTTGAACGCCACCACATCCGGGTGGGACAGAACAGCGTTCTTCAAATTGGCCACATTCAGACGGCAATAGGCTTCGTTGTCCGGGCTGAACAGAGCCGCTTTCAGGTGCGGGAATGCTGTCCAGTAGGCAGACAGGTCTTGCAGTTCGGCCTCGGGAATGCCGCCAAACATCGAAGCGTAAATGTCCCAGCTCTCAGCCTTTTCCGAGGAATCCACATACCGGGGGATGTTCAGGTTGTAATCGTTCTGAACGATCTCCGCACGGGATACTCTGCGTGCGAACTTTTCGATTTTCTCCGGGCGTTCCTTGTAAGCATCCACAATGCGTTTGATGTCACAGGCACGCAGCTTGTTGTTTTTGCCGTCCTTCTCAAAACCCTTAGACGCATCAATAATCAGAACGTCCGAATCCTTTTTATTCTTCCGCAGCACCATGATGATGGTGGGAATGCCTGTGCCGAAGAAAATATTGGCGGGCAGACCGATGATTGCATCAATGTTGTTGTGGTCAATCAGATTTTTGCGAATTGTACCTTCTTCACCGCCACGGAATAGAACACCGTGGGGCAGAACGATGGTCACAATGCCGTCATTGCGGATGTGATACAGGTCGTGCAGCAAAAAGGCGTAGTCTGCCTTGCCTTTGGGGGCAAGGCCGTAATTCGAAAAGCGCGGGTTGTTCTCTTTGTCGTTCGGATTCCACGCCTGCGAATATGGGGGGTTCGATACCACCGCATCCACAAACAGCGGGTCGTAGGTGTTGACCGGATCGTTTTCATCAAAATACGGCCAGTCCTCCTCCAGCGTATCGCCGTTGCGCGTTACAATGTTGTCGGGCAGAATACCGCGCATGACAAGGTTCATGCGGGTCAGGTTGTAGGTATTTTCCTTCAACTCCTGTGCGTAGTATTTGATGTTGTTGCCATTGCCCATATACCGTGCGGCACACTGACCAATGTTGATCAGCAGCGAGCCGGAACCGCTGGTGGGGTCGTAAATTTTGATTTCTTCCCGGTCTTTCAGGTGGTACGCCA
>OHPD01001243.1_pt1 | contig 11234 bp, 9 predicted proteins | sample 1577641 | NCBI WGS metagenome assembly OHPD01 (sample SAMEA3879532, study PRJEB24766) | human gut metagenome | biome: human-associated habitat; feature: feces | place: USA | collected 1985/1987
CTACTACATATACTGTACTCATCTGTTCTGTTCCTCTGCTTCCTGTCTCATCTCTGTGCTTTGATTCTCTCCGGTTTGTCCTAATTCCTTCTTAGAACAGGATGCTTGTCTGAATTCTGTCGTAAATGTCGGATCATAAAGCTTTGATCTCTCATAAGTCCCGTCAAGCACTTCTCCGACTACGATCAGCGCTGTCTTGGTGACATCCGCCTCGCGTGCAGTCTGCTCCAGCGTTCCTACTGTGCAGCGAAGTACTTTCTGTTCCGGCCAGGTCGCTTTATAAACAATCGCTGCCGGTGTATCTTCGCTGTATCCGCCTTCGATCAATTCTGCTGAAAGTTCCTTTAACAGTCCTGTGCTCAAGAATAAAACCATCGTCGCCTGATGTGCCGCAAAGCTTCTGACTGACTCTTTCTCCGGCACTGGTGTCCTTCCCGCCATTCTCGTGATCACGACAGACTGAGAGATTCCCGGCAAGGTATACTCTGCTTCCAGCGCTGCCGCAGCTCCGCAAAATGAACTGACACCCGGACAATCTTCATATGGTATCTCAAGTTTTTTCAGCTCATCCATCTGCTCCCGGATCGCACCGTACAGGCAGGGGTCGCCGGTGTGGAGCCGCACAGTGGTCCCTCCTGCGGCTTCCACCCGGCGCATCACGTCCAGCACCTGTTCCAACGTCATCTCAGCGCTGTTGTATACGGCACACTCCGGCTTCGCCAGCCCCAGCAGAGCCGGGTTGACCAGACTGCCCGCATAAATGATGCAGTCGGCTTCCTGCAGCAGGGCCGCGCCCCGCCGGGTGATGAGGTCAGGTGCGCCGGGGCCTGCGCCTACAAAATGTACCATCTCAATGCTCCTTCCATTCGTTCAGCAGTTGTGCGGCAGTGTCGGTGGCTCCCAGCGGGCCGTGCTGGTTGGAAAACAGCACCGCCCCCACCCGGAACGCCCCGCAGGCCCGCCGGTCAAGGTGGAGCTGGACCGCCCGCAGCAGGCTTTCCAGCACCGGAGCCCGCAGGCCGGCGCTGTCCAGGAGTTCCAGACAGGCATCGGTGGTGGCAGCGTTCATCAGGGCGGCGCAGACTTCCCGGGAAGCGCCGCAGAGCGCCGCATGGGTGCAGAACAGCTCGGTGCGGCAGTCAGCAGTGTGGGAATGGGTGTTCATAATACCGCCCGCCACCTTGACCAGCTTGCCCACATGGCCCACCAGAAGCACCTCTTCAAAGCGGGCCGCAGCAGCCATATCCAGCGTGTCTCCAATAAAGTTCGAGGTTTTCACCACCGGAACAGCGTGAAACTCCGGGTATCTTTCGTGCAGATAGTCCAGCCCGTAATTGCCGGGGGCCAGGATGAGCCGCCTGGGGCTGCCCGCCCGGAGAGCGACCTGGTTCATTTCCAGCTGGATGGTATCCAGGATCGCCTGCTGGCTCATGGGCTCCACAATGCCGCTGGTTCCCAGCACCGAAAGCCCGCCCTCGACCCCGATGTGGGGGTTGAAGGTGCGCTTTGCCACCTCTTCCCCGCCCTCGATGGAGATGGTCACGGCAAAGCCGCCGGTGTAGCAGGCGCTCTCGGCTTCCCTTTGCAGGGCCTCGGCGATCATCTGCCGGGGCACATGGTTGATGGCAGCTTCCCCCACCGGCTGGTCCAGCCCGGCCTTGGTCACCCGACCCACGCCCTTGCCGCCGGAGATGCGGATCTCGGTGGTATTGGGCAGCAATTCTACGGCGGCGATCACGGGCAGGCCGGTGGTCACATCCACATCATCCCCGCCGTCCTTCTCAATGGCGCATTCGGCTCCGGCTCCGGCGGGGCGGCAGTACAGCGGAGCCACCTCCACCACGATGCCCTTCGGCGTGCGCAGGGCAACGCTCTCCGGGGCATGGCCGGTGAGCAGGAGCCGCGCGGCCCCCGCCGCACCCAGCGCCGCGCAGGTGCCGGTGGTGTACCCGCAGCGGAGCAGCTTCTGCCCACTGCGGACGTAATGTTCAAACTTTGGCCCGGCAGGCTTTTCCGGGCCGAACACGGCCTCGTACTGCTCCTTGGTCAGGCTGTACAGCGCCCGGATGTTCTCCGGGGCAAAGGCCTCCTTTGGGGTCAGCGCCCCCGAAACGCTGTGCGGGAACACGCAGACCACCGCATCCGCGATCTTCTGCGCCATGTCCAGCTCGTGCAGGCTGACGATCACGGCCAGCCCCTGCTCATGGGCCAGTTTCTGCAGGATGGTCAGCAGCTCGATCTTTCCCTTGACATCCAGAAAAGAGGTCGGTTCGTCCAGCAGCAGAACTCCGGGCTGCTGGCAGATGGCGCGGGCCAGCAGAACGCGCTGGCGCTGGCCGTCGCTGATGCAGTTGAAATCCCGGTCTGCCAGAGGGGCAGCCCCCACCAGTTCCAGCGCGTCCCGCACGGCCTGCCGGTCGGCATCGGACAGGATGCCCAGCCGCCCGGTATAGGGGATACGCCCGGCGGCGGCAAACTCAAAGCAGGAAGTCAGTTCGGTGCGGCGGGTGTGGGGCAGCATCAGGGCCAGCTTCCGGGCCCGGGCCGGGCCGGTGTAATCGGTCAGGCTGCGGCCATCCAGCAGGACAGCCCCGCCCAGGGGGGCCAGCTGGCCCGCCAGCGTTTTGAGCAGGGTGGATTTGCCCGCGCCGTTTGGCCCGATGAGGGCCAGGATCTGCCCCGGCACCGCCCCCAGCGTGATGCCGGAAGCAAGGGGCGCGCCGCCATAGCCGATGGCCAGTTCTTTCGTTTCACAGCGGTATTTCATCGCACACCCTCCTGACCCCGGCGCACCAGCAGCCAGAGGACCACCGGTGCACCAAACACTGCCGTTACGGCGCTGATCGAAAGCTCGGTGGGGGCAAACATACTGCGGGCGATGAGGTCGCACAGCAGGCAGAAGGCGGCCCCGCCCAGGCAGCACCCGGGCAGCACCACCAGCGGCCTTGCGCTGCCGAACAGCTGCTTGACCAGATGGGGCACCGCGATGCCAACAAAGGAGATGGGCCCCGCAAAGGCCGTGACACAGGCGGCCAGCAGGCTGGAAAGCAGCACCAGCAGCCGGGAAAAGGCTTTGACATTGATGCCCACGCTCCGGGCGTAGGCCTCCCCCATCTGGTAGGCGGCCATGGGCTTGGAAAGGCAGAACGCCGCCGCCAGAGCGGGCAGCACCACCAGCGCCGCCGCCCGCACATTGCCCCAGGTCATGCCGGAAAAGCTGCCCTGAGACCAGTTATGGAGGTTGACGATGTTGCTGTCCTGGGCAAAGGCCACCACAAACTCCGTGACGGCTGAGCAGATGTAGCCGATCATTACGCCGCAGATGACAAGGATGCTCATCCGCTGCACCCGCCGGGAGACCGCCAGCACAAAGGCCATGGAGGCCATGGCCCCCGCAAAGGCGGCTGTGATCAGGGTAAGGGAGCTGGTGAGCAGGCCCTGGTTCAGAAAAGCCACCATGACCAGTGCCACGGCCAGCTTGGCCCCGCTGGAAATACCCATGACAAAGGGCCCTGCAATGGGGTTGGCAAAAAAGGTCTGCAGCAGGTAGCCTGCCGCCGAGAGCGCCGCCCCCAGCAGCACCACCATCACAGCCCGGGGCAGGCGCAGCTGGGTGATGATGCCCACGCTCAGAGCGTCCTGCCCGCGGCCGGTCAGGGCCGCCAGCACTGCCCCCGGTGTCAGGGACACACTGCCCCAGAACAGGTTGGCGGCAAACAGCACCGCCAGCAGCAGGGCAAGGATGCCGTAAGAAAGGATCAGGCGCTTTTTGCTGGTCATAGGTTACTCTACTTTCCTCAGAAATTGCAGGTCGGCGGGGTCATCCTCCGTAAAGACACGGTGCAGGTCGAGCACAAAATCGACCAGCGCCGTGCTCTGCTGGAAAAAGCTCTGGGTGGTGCACCAGACACTGCCGCTCTGTACGGCCTTGAACTCGGCCAGCAGGGGGCATTTTGCCACCAGTTCCTCCGTGGTATGCACCACACCCTCAATGGTGCTGTTGTAAAGGAGCACATCCGCATCCTTTGCACCGGCGTAAAAATCCTCCAGCGGCAGGTTCATGGTGGAAAGGTTGTTGCCGTTGTCGGTCAGGTCCGCAAAAACATAATCACCGCCCGCCATCTCGATCATCTGGGCCACATAGTCGCCGCCCTTGCGCACATTGGCAAGGTTGTTGGCTGTGATGGAGAAAAAGGCACAGCGCTTGCCGGTGGGAGCCTGCCCGGTCAGCGGTGCAAGGCGCTCCACCTGCCGGGCGAATTCCTGTTCCGCCAGCTCCTCTTTCCCCAGCAGGATGCCCCAGAACTTGAGCCATTCCAGCCGGGCCAGCGGGCCGCTCTCATAGCTGGAGCGCTCCACCAGCACCGGGATGCCGAACCGTTCCAGCTGCTCCTTGACCTCCGGGGTGTGGTAGATCATGGTGTTCTCAATGGCAAGACCGCAGTTGGCCGCAAGGATCTTTTCGTAGTCCGGGGCGCTGTACTTGCCCGCATAGGCAATGCGCCCGGCCTCCATGGCGGCTCTGGCCTCATCCAGATACCAGCCCTCTGCCCGGGTGCCGGAAAGGGTCACGCTGTCCAGCCCATCCAGCGCGAGGAACAGGTCCATCACCGAGGTGGAAACAAGGTAGATGTTCCGGACGGGCTGACGCAGCACCGTCACGCTCTCGGGCAGGCCTTCCACCGCAGCGGCATCCTCCGGGGTCACAAGGAACTGCTCCCCCGATTCGGTCAGGGTCAGCATGGTATAGCCGCCCTCATAGCAGTCGGCAGTAAACTGTGTGGCGTAATCCAGCGGACAGGCATGGTCAAAGACCAGTTCTTCTGTGCTGGCGGGAGCCGTTTCGGAGGCGGCGCAACCCGACAGGGCCAGTACTGTAGCAGGCAGAACGCGCAGGAATTGTTGTCTCGTCAGTTTCATCAGTTCAGCGCAAAGGTCAGCGTATACTCGATCTCATGGGGGGTGCTCATGGCTACGGTATCGGCAGTGACAGTCAGCGGGGTGCCCAGTGCAGAAACAGGGATCTCAAAGGTGGAGTTGCCCTCGGTGTTGGTGGGCAGATACTTCTCGCCGTCCACGATCATGTAATCATAATTGGGGCTGCTCCACAGGATGACAGCGGTCATTTTGCCGTCCGCCACGGTCAGGGTGGCAGGGCTTTCCACGGTGGCACGGCCAGAGCCGCCCTCCAGGGTCACATTGACGCTGTATTCACCGTCCGCAGGGGTCTCGGCAGCTTCTTCCGTCTTGGGCTGTGCATTGCGGATGCTCACGGTGTGGTCATACCACTTGCCCTTGGTCCCGAGGAGTGCCAGCTGGAAGTCCTGGTCCACAGCGGCCACGGGGATATCATAGCCGTAGACCTCCTCCGAGGTGCCATCAGAGTAAGTGACGGTGTCGGTGGTAGGCAGCAGCCAATCTGCCTTGTTGGCCTCGGCATCGGCGGCCATGCCAACGTACAGGTTGACGATCTTCTTGGAGGCCAGACTGACATGGAAGGTCATCTGCCCGTTCTCCACGGTCAGGGTGCCCATGCCATTGCAGGCTTCGTTGGCGTGGAACATGCCGCTGTCGGTGTCGAACTCAGCCGTGTACACGCCGTCCGGCAGGGCGGCTTCGGCAGGTTCGGATGCGGCAGCGCTCACGGCAGAAGCGGCTTCCGAGCTGGCAGCAGAGGAAGCAGTGGAAGAAGCCCCGCCGCAGCCGGTGAGGACGGCGGCCAGCATCAGAGAAGCAACGGACAGGGAAACAAGCTGTTTGCAGTGCATAAACAAAATACCTCAAAAATTCAGAATTTGAAATGGGAGTGTTTCTCCTCATGCGGGGAAGCTCTCCATAAAAAATGCCCGAAAAGATTTCTCCCTTCGGGCATTGGAATGCGGAATATTAGCCGTTCAGGGAATCAATGGCGGCTTTGGTGTGCTCAATGTAGCGCTGCTGGATGTCCTCGATCTCACCCAGACCGGCGATCTGGCACTCCACGGACGCGAAGTCACCGGAGGCCTGGAACTGGCTCAGCCAGGAATCGTCATCCGCACCGGCCATATCGTTGTTGGCGTGGTCACCGGCAACGACCATCAGGGGACGCAGGATGACCTTGGTGTAACCGGCGGCCTTGACAGCCTCGATGACGTTCTCGCAGGCGGTCTCCTCGGGCTCACCCTCCACCGTGCCGATGAACACGTTGCTGTAGCCCAGGGTCTGCATGGCGGTCTGCATCTGGCTGTAGCTCACCTTTGCGGTGTGGGAGGTGCCGTGGCCCATAAAGACGAAGGCGACCTTCTCCTCAGCGGCGGCCTCCAGGCTGTCGAAACCGGCATCCTTCACAGCAGCAGCGGTAACGGCCTTGGCAACAGCTTCCTTGTCGGCGTTGATGACGGCAGCATCGGCACCAACCTCGCCCAGCAGGGGCTCAGCAACGGCGACGCTCTCGAACTTGTCCTTGTACTCGTCGATCATCTCCATCATCTCGTCGTACTCTGCACCGTGCATCAGGTGGGTGGGCTGGACGACCAGGTTCTTCACGCCGTTGGCCACAGCGCGATCCAGAGCCTGCTGCATGTTGTCGATCTTCTCGCCGTCGCGGGCCTGAACATGGTTGATGATGATCTGTGCGGTGAAGGCGCGGCGGACAGACCAATCGGGATAAGCGGCCTGCAGCGCATCCTCGATGCCCTTGATATCCTTCACTCGGCTGTCGTTGAAGGAGGTGCCGAAGGAAACCACCAGCAGCTCATTCTCGCCGATGTCGTCCTGATTGCGGCTGTCGTCCTTGGAAGCATCGCCGGTGTCGCGGCCAAAGTAGTCAGGGTCAGCCTCTTCGCCCTCGACCAGCTCCTTCTGGGCATCGGTCAGGGCATCCCATGCGGCCTTGGCGGCCTCACACTGGGCATCGGTGTCATCGGTGCGCTCCTGCACATAGATGGCATCGATCAGGTCTGCAACATTCTTTGCGGCCAATTCGTCAGCCTCCTCGCCGGAAACCTCGCTGCTGGCAGCAGATCCTGCCGTGCTGGAAGCAGTGGTGCTGCTTGCGGCACCGCCGCAGCCGGTCAGTACACCGGCGCAGAGGGCCAGAGCGGTCAGAGCGGCCGCTGCTTTGTGGATGGTGCGTTTTCTCATTTTTGTTCGTTCCTTTCCTGTTTTTGAACATGATTTTTGCTGAACAGAAGGTACAGGAAAGAGTGCCCGGCAAAACAAAAGGGGCCTTTCTGCTTGCGGGATGGCAAAGCAAAAAGGCCCTTTTCAGTTTTTTCAGGCTTTTTGGGTACAACCAATTCCTCGTGATCTGGGGCTTGCGCCCCCGTACCAACAGCGGGCAGGTTTCCTGGCTGAAAGCTCAACATCCACCGCCGCCTTCCCGGAACATACGTTCCAGTGACCGGTGCAGCTGCACCCTGGCGGTAAACTCCCTTATCACAGTGACGAGATCGTGCGGGATTTGCACCCGCTTCCCTTTTAACGTGCCTGCCCCCGGCCAGAGCCGCGGGCGGTACGCACCTGCTGTTTTCTATTCAGTTCGCTGTTCAGTATAACATACTCAACGGAGGAATGCAATCACCACTCCGGGGAAACTTCCGGGCTCACAGGCGGTGTTTTTTCCCCGATCAGGGCCACCGCCACATCGTTGACATTGGTGCCCGTTGCCCCGGTGATGATCAGGCCATCCACTGCTTTCAGGGCGTGGTAGGAATCGTTGTTCTGCAAAGCAGCGTATCCGCTCCAGCCCCCGGCCTCCAGCGCGGCAAGGGTATCCCCATCCACATAGCCGCCGGCGGCATCGGTGGGGCCGTCTGTGCCATCGCTGCCCACAGAGAATACCGCCGCGTTCAGCCCGGCAATGGCAGGCGCAACCGCAAGGGCCAGCTCCTGATTTCTTCCGCCAAGCCCTTTTCCGGTCAGGTGAACGATGGTCTCGCCGCCCGCGATGTAGGCCAGCTTTTTCCCCTGCCCTGCCTGGGTGCGGACAATGGAGCCAAGAAAGCTGCCTGCTTCCCGTGCTTCGCAGCAGAGTTGGTCGGTCAGGAGAACCGGTTCATATCCCAGATTCCGGCAGGCGCTGGCCGCGGCACGGCAAAGCTCCCGCACGCTGCCGGTGATCCGGGTGGTCACATTGTCCAGCGTTTTGGGCGTTTCCTGCGCCAGCAGGGCCCGGGCCTGTGCTGAGAGTGCCAGATGATACTTTTCGGCAACGGCAAGCGCCTGGGCGCAGGTGGAGGTATCCGGCACCGCCGGGCCGCTGGCGATCATATCCAGCGGGTCCCCCAGAATGTCGCTCAGCACGATGCTGAACACCTGCGCAGGGGCACAGCGCTGCGCGAACCGCCCGCCCTTCACACCGGAAAGCCGCTTGCGGATGGTATTCATCTCCACAATGTCGGCCCCGCTGGCCAGCAGCTGGCTCGTGATGTCCTGCAGCTCTGCCCCGGGAACGAGCGGCTGCTCGAACAGCGCACTGCCGCCGCCGGAAAGCAGGAACAGCACCGTATCCCCGGCAGTCAGCCCCTGCACCAGCTCCAGCGCCTTTTGAGTGGCCGCAAAACCGTTTGCATCCGGCACCGGGTGGCCCGCCTCATAGCAGGCCACACCTGGGATCTCACCTTTCACATGGCCGTACTTGGTCACGACCACACCGCCATCCACCCGGCCCAGCGTTTCAACCGCCGCGTGTGCCATCTGCCAGGCCGCCTTGCCCGCCGCCACCAGAAGCACCCGGCCCTTCCCGGGCCGGAGATCCCGCAGCGCACGGCGCACCGCCTCATCCGGCAGAACAGCGTTCAGGCTGGAACGAAGGATCACATCCGCATCCCGGCGCAGTGCAGCATTCATAGACTCGCCCTCCTTGCAGCGGTGCCCGCCCCTCCGGGACAGCGCACCAGAAACAGCCGAATAAAAAATCAAGACCGACGATCTCTTTTGAAATCGTCGGTCTTGTTTCAATCCGAGTGGCGAGAATCGAACTCACGGCCTCTTGAACCCCATTGTGCTTCTCTCGAAAACACAATGTACAATCCGATACTGCCTAGACTCAGTATCGTTAAATTTCAAATGTATTATACCATTCTGTTTCATTGGATGTCAAGACGTTTCATTCCTTTTGTGGTCAAATTGTGGTCAAACGACCCCGACAAATGACTTTTCTCCCCCAGCTAAGTTACATCGCGCAATTTCGATTTTCATCAATCGAAGTTGCGCTTTTTGTTTGCACGAATTATCTATAAGGAGGATTTGTCAACCATGTCAATGAATCATCGTTGTTTTTTCATCCTTGACAGAATTGTATGACCCTTGACTACTTTTACGGACAGGCCGGAGAACTCTTTTCGTTCTTCCGCATTCCAAAGGCTCTTTTTCAGGAGCAGCGGTTTCAAGATCTGTCAACCGATGCCAAAACTCTGTACGGCATCCTGCTTGACCGCATGAGCCTTTCTGTTAAAAATGAATGGTTTGACAAAAAAGGTCGCGTGTTCATCATCTTCACGATTGAGGATGTCAAGAGGACTTTGCGTTGCGCAGACAACAAAGCGACAAGACTGCTCCGGGAACTTGAAGAATTTGGTTTGATTGAACGAAAACGTCGAGGGCAAGGAAAGCCATGTTTGGTGTATGTGAAAAACTTTTCGGCAGAATCTTCAAAGGAAAGTGTCAAGAATCGTGATAATGACGATTCTTGTGGCTCTAAAATCGCTTGTCAAGACCCGGTAAAATCACGAGGTATTAAGAAAAAAGAGAATAAAACAGAGATGAATAATACGAATCCTATCCTTTCCGACGAATCGGAGAAGATGAAGAATCGTGAACTGCTCGAAGAATATTTTTCACGCTCTTTGGAGATGGACCTTCTTCTCCGGCTTTACCCGGATGATGAAGATACCCTCTATCAAATCGTGAATTTGCTGGTGGACACCTGCGCCACCAAACGCAAGACGCTGCGCATTGCCGGGGACGATAAGCCCGCCGAGGTGGTACGCAGCCGGTTTATGAAGCTGAACGCTGACCATATCCGCTTTGTGCTGAAGTGCCTTGCAGAGAACAGCAGCCCCATCAGGAACATGAAACAATACCTGCTCGCTTCTCTGTATAACGCACCCACCACCATGCAGCTTTCCTACCAGAACCAAACCAACCACGACTTAGCGATGCGGAGACTAACTATTAAAAGTCAAGCCCCAAAATGAAAAAATCCGTCAACGATTCGCTGCCCCTGACAAACAGCATTCAAATGCTGGAATCAGAGCAGCGAGGGCGACGGAGAGAATAGCAAAACAAGCCCGGCCAACCCTCGCAGAAACAGAATAGCATTTGAATGCTTCGGTTTGTCAAGGGTTCGCTGCGCCAGCTAAGTGGTTCTTGGATTTGGCTCAGGCTCTGGAGAAAATCAGGCAGCTGTAAGATATGTTTTTCCAGACTTCTGCAAAGCGTAGATCAGCCGCACGAGTTTCTTTGTGGCATGGGACAAGGCAACATTGTAATGCTTTCCTTCGGCACGTTTCTTGGCAAGGTATTCAGCAAAGACAGGATTCCAATGACAGACATACTTGGTTGCGTTGTAAAGGGCATATCGCAAATAACGAGAACCACGCTTCTCCATGTGAGCGTAACAGTTTGTAAGTTTTCCTGACTGGTATGTAGATGGAGAGCAACCAGCGTAAGCAAGGATTTTGTCAGGAGATTCGAAGTTGGAGAAATCACCGATTTCTCCAAGAATCATGGCGGCGGAGTGAATACCCATTCCGGGAATAGAAAGAAGTGGTGGATGCAATTCATCCATGATTTGCTGAATCGAATCTTCAATTTCATCAATCTCGGAGGTGAGTTCCCGAATGAGCTTAATGGTGTGCTTCAATTCCAGAGATTTGGCAGGCATAACGGAACCAATGGAAGTTTTGGCTGCATCTCGAATCTGGATAGCTTTGTCTTTTCCGTAACGCCCCTTAGATACTGTCGCAAGAAGGTTTGTCAGCTTGGTAAGATGAACTTCTGAAACCTGTTTCGCACCGGGATATTCGCTGAGGAGCGAGTAAACCGAAGCAATATGGAGAATCGGAACAAGCTGTTCCAATTCTGGAAATAAGATTGTAACCAATCTGGATACGGATTGCTTCAGCTTGGCTCTCTCCTGAACTTTTTCAAATCTGTATCTTGTTAGTGACTTTAGCTCTTCGTTGTGGTATGCTGCATCCGTGTAGGACTTGAGGTCTACATCGGACAATAGCATAGTTGCAATCGTTCTT
>OHPD01001260.1_pt1 | contig 11083 bp, 10 predicted proteins | sample 1577641 | NCBI WGS metagenome assembly OHPD01 (sample SAMEA3879532, study PRJEB24766) | human gut metagenome | biome: human-associated habitat; feature: feces | place: USA | collected 1985/1987
CGGAACAATTCGTAGGTATCAAAGTCGGGGGCTTTTGCCCCCGACATCATCATATAATAAATATTTACAATTTTCATCTGCCAGTTTTAAAAAATGGGCAGACTATAGAATAAATTTACCTTTCAAAGCCTATATATTACTACGAATATTGACAGTATTCCAACAATATTGTATACTTAACAAGTTGATGAAATATTACTGGGAATGAGGTTCTCCCAGGAACGAGATAGCAATAGCTAAATCTTTCGTTCATAACTGCTTGATTATAAAGCTGATGACTTCTGCAAAGTGCAGGAGCTATCAGCTCTTTTTGCGCTAATATTTATTTAGAAAAGAGGATTGTTATGTTAAAAAGTATAGCGCTGATAATGTTAATTGGAATGTCTGCAGGCTGGGTATGCCGCAAGGTAAAACTGCCGGGACTGATTGGAATGTTATTTACAGGTATTATATTAGGAGCGTTAATTTTCAGAATGGCAGGAGTCGCTTTGTGTATGGCAGGAACTAAGTTGAAGCTGAAAGAAAGGGGATTCTGTATGCTTGCATACACACCTAAGGCAACCGTTCAGGCGGCGATAGGCGGAGTTCCATTATCAATGGGACTTGTGTGTGGCAATACAGTGCTTACAGTAGCAGTATTAGCAATAATAATAACAGCACCGCTTGGTGCATTTGCCATTGATATGACCTATAGAAAGCTGCTTAAGAAAAGCTAGATAGAATTAAGATGAATCAGATAGCTTACTAGAAATAAGAAAGACTCATAGCAGCTAATAGTGGTTAAAAGAAGATTAATACAAAATAGAATGGAGAAAATATGGATACTAAAGCAAAATCACAATTCAGATTATTATTTCCGTGCTACTTCTCATTTTTTGTAAATGGGGCAATGGTATTGTTAGTAGGAGCAATACTTCCATATATTATAGAAGAAGCAGGAATTAATTACAGCGTAGCAGGAGGTTTTTTATCGGCATTTGCAATAGGCAATCTTCTTGCGAGCTTTGTCAATCCGCCGATGGCTTCACGAATAGGAAGAAAAGCAACAATTGTTATATTTTCAGCATTTATACCAGTAATGCTGCTTGTTATAACATATTTCAATACATCTAATGTTACTATTCAACCTCTGCTTGCAAGAATAGCCGCATCATTATTCCCCATTTCAATACATCTAATGTTACTATTCAACAAATGGAAGCACAATTATAACTACAGATACAATCTCATTTCAATACATCTAATGTTACTATTCAACCTAATACTCTTAAAATAAGATTGCAAGTAAAACCTATTTCAATACATCTAATGTTACTATTCAACTCGAAGATTGCTACAGGATTAATTAAACCTGTCTTATTTCAATACATCTAATGTTACTATTCAACTAAAACTCCTGTCATTATAGAAGAAACTTACTATATATTTCAATACATCTAATGTTACTATTCAACCCTGAAATAAATCTTTGTTTAACATATCTTTCCTCCATTTCAATACATCTAATGTTACTATTCAACCATCAGCGCATTTACATAATGCGATTAATTACATAAATTTCAATACATCTAATGTTACTATTCAACCTGCTTGGATTAGCACTTAAGGGAATTGAAAAGTGATTTCAATACATCTAATGTTACTATTCAACCAACGATTTTAAGCCATCTATTTTACAGCCAATTCCACTATACCCACTATATTAGTACATTCTCATGAATTTTACCAGCCAATTCAATAATTATTTAAAATTTTTCTTTATTATTGTCTTAAGCCCCATATTTACGAGCTTTGTTAATATCTGCACAATAAACCGGCTGGTAATTTATTTAATTATTATATCATCAAATCTTCTCCTGTTGGCTCACCACCATTTCCTAACACTTCTTCCCCAAACACACTGTCATTCTTAAGCTTGACAATACAGATAAAATCCTCATCCTCATTTATAACCTTTTTTAATTCTGCCCTCAGTGATATAAACCTCGATGGTGTCATATCACCTCTGAATACTGACTTTTGATAATGTGCTAAATATTTTTTACATATCTTAAATACTTTCTGCACTCTTTTTTCGCCAACATCATAAAATAAAAATGCATAATTATAATTCAATTCTTTCTTCATTACATACCTTCTTTCAGTGAAAATGGAACAAAATCTTTTCCTTCCAAAATACTTTTAATTAGTTTATAACAATCCAGCTTTAATGCTGTTCTGTACGATACTTTTCTTTTTAGTAATGGATGCATAAACACGCTTTCCATTCTGTCTTCAAAAGCCTGCACAAATATTTTTCTTCCATCTTCATTTAAAATGCAGTAATTAACATTTTTATCAAAATGCTTTTCTACCTGTAATTTTCTATTATTAACCAAATCAAATATAGTTCTGTATACAATAACTGGCTTAAATACCTCACTTATATCAAGACTTAATGAAAATCTTCCTTCAGACGGCTCATGCAGAAAACTTATTCTCTGATCTAGATGTGTCTGATATATTGCTGAAATAGTTTTTGTATACAACAATGTATTTCCAAAAGAAATCAAGGCATTAATTGGATTGTCCGGTGGTCTTTTTACCCTTTTATTCATTACAAAATCATCTGGCAGAAAATATCTGAAATCATCATAAAAACGCATCCACACTTCACCTTCATATGCCATTAACTCCTTTACATCTTCTGCATGTTCAACAGATTTTAAAAAATCACTTTTTATCCAATCTATTGTTTCCTTAACTTCTTTTTTATTATGCTTATAATAATGATAAAGAAGTTCATAAATATTAAGTCCAATTCCTTTGACTATCGGTCTTGCAATACTCATTCTGTCATCGTTATATTTTCCAACCTGCTTTACTAAAAGCTTTCCACTAAGATAATGGTCCCTCGGATAATATGTACCGCTATATCCCCCATAATAATTAAAAAAATGTACTATAATATTATTTTGTGATAAAAAATCTAACAGCTTTGTATTAATACTAACCTCATTAAAACAAAATATTTCCTTCGTATTTTCTACTGGAATATACACATTTTTACCATTCTTACGGAAACATAATGAATTATCTTTTCTTGTTAATTCTCCCATTGACATTATATATCTTGTACTTCCCATAACACGCCTTTCCTATTGCATCATATATAACAATATTCATAATATGCACATTTTTTACACTTGCTGCTGTTAAGTATTTCTGGTGGCTTATCATCTACAATTAAATCCTGTATTTCATTAATATACCCGTCAAGTTCATTTTCCAGTTCTTCTGTTAATTGTAGAATCATAACTTTCTTATTGCTTTTATTCTTTTCTACAAACTCAAGCTTTCCTTTTCTTACTACGCCCTTATTTTTTAATACTTTTAAATAATACAATAGCTGCCATTTTGCCGCTTCTACATCTGCATCCGACTTTTTTACTTCTGTAAGATATTCTTTGGTAAGCTTATCAAGCCTTATATTGTCTATTGCAATCTCTGAATTACTTTTATCTGCCGATTTTTCTTCGTGAATTGCCTTGCCTATCTTAACCTGCTCACTATTATCTTCCAGATTTAACCTGTTGCCGTGCAGATAGCATTGTCTTTTACAATGAAAATAATAATTAATCAATGTACCATTCACCTGCATACTAATTCTCCTTTCTACGCACGTTTTTCGCCTATTAAATTTGTGTCAAGTGTGCGCAGCCACAAATCATACGTATAAAAAATCAGATATTAATCTAATTTTTTACTACCTCCTTATATGAATAAATCTTCATTATCCTTGAATAGCTCTTTATTTAACACTCCATTTTCATCATAATAATCTTCGCCATTTTCAACATAAAAAATATCTCCTATCTGCTCATCCCACTCCAGATTTTCAATAACCGGTTTATGATTTTCATTGTATAATTCTATTTTAAACTGATACATAAACATATTCATTTTACTTCTGATATTATGTAGTTTAACGGTCTTTTCCTGATAAGACATATGATTATCCTGCAAAAGTTCTTTATACTCTTTCCATATCTTTTTACCATCTATAACATTCTCAGGATTATTTTTATCAATAATATTTCTTGAAAAATATATCGAATACATCTGTCTGTTATCATCTATGAGTTTCATTTTATCTGCAACTTTATTAAAATCCAGCTTTCCTACTTCTTTTCTGATAAATTCATCTATATTATTATCGTTACATTGCCCCTGGGCATTTTTTAAAACTGGTATTACATATTTTTCATAATAATCATAAAAATCTTTAGAATTAAGTACTTGTCTTATTTCCTCATTCATTAAAGTATTATCAGTATCCACGCGGACATCTTTCCTGTATATTCCTTTAGCATCGTCCATATTAAAGAAATATACAACTCCATCTTTCCTGCACGACCTATTAATTCGTCCTATAAACTGTTCCTCGCTGTCAAGTCTTGATATATCTTTATATCCTATGTCCATATCTATATCTACACCTGCTTCAATAACCTGTGTTGCAACAAGAATGACTTCCTGCATATTTTCAATGTCAGCAATTATATCTTTACGTTCCTGTATGCTGCTATCGCCTGTTATTAACCTGACCGGACATTCTGCACTTTCACTTATATATGCATAAAATTCTTCTGCACTTGATTTTCTTATAAATTCTATAAGTATTCTCTTATTTTTATGTTGCAAAATGTGTTCTTCCAACTCAGCAATTCCTATTTTTCTGTTAAGAAGTTCATAATTAACTTTCACCCTATTGGCAAACATTCTGTGATTAAAATATTTTTCTCTGTTATTTATCAATCTGACAGCTTTGGCATTATTATTGGTAAGCAATTCAAGATTAGGCAGAGTTGCTGACATTATAATTATTTTTATATCTAATAACTGTGCATATGCCTTTAGAAAATTTATCATTGCTCCCCATTTGTTATTGTTGTAACTTTGAATTTCATCTAAAACAATAACTGAATGACATAACTGATGAAATCCAAATGTACTACCTTTAGACCTGCCAAACATTGTATCAAATAAAGTAATATGAGTTGATAGCACTATAGGATAATTTAAAAATTGTCTATCCAATAATATTTTTTGATAATCTTCTATGGCATATTTCTCATTCTTATATAGATTTATATTTAAACTATTCTTTACTTTATATGGAGTAATTGAGTTTACTACAGCTATATTTGACATAATATCCTCTTTTTGTCCAAATATTTTCTCCATAGAATTCATATTCTGTTCAACTAAAGTATTAAACGGATATACATAAAAAATCTTTTTGCAATAGTCCGATTTTTTCAATAATTGAAAACTTAAATTAAATGCGGTATTACTCTTTCCACTTCCGGTTGGAGCTTCAAGATAGAATATCTTACTGTCTATATTGTTTTTCAGATTATATTCTGTTTCAAGAAACATTTCTGTCCGCAGTACATTTATCCCCTTAATATTTCCAATAACCGTGTCTTTATTAACTTTAGCAAGCTGTTCTTCATCTAATCTTTTAATATTCTTCTCATAATTACGTATACTTTTCTGTACGTCATTATTCTCATATTCATTTATTATGTTATCAATATTATTAACATTTCCATAATCGTTATTTTCATATCCATTCATAAATTCAGATGTTGCATAATAATCTGCTGCCACTAATAAAGAATATAAAAGCCTTGTCCACGCATACAAATAAATATTCTTTTCATTACTTTGATATGCCATTCTATTAAGCCATTCATCACGTTTTCTAAGCTTTACAACCGGCTCTTTGTATAACTCCTGTTTAAACATTTCGTACCAGTCATATGCATCTTTTCCTGAATTATCACCTTCTGTATTTTTTCCAGTCAACCCACTAAAAAAATATTCCAGATTATTCATATCACTATGATGCCTTGAAATTATATAAGAATAGATATACGCAAAGTCTTTAAGCACATCAGACTCATCCCTGTTAATTCTTCCATCACCTTTTGCTGTATTAATAATATCCAGAAAATAATCAAGATAAAAAATTGCCGATACAATAGAATGTCTGCTCGATATACTTTCAGGTGCATATTCCACTTTCCAGCTATTCTTCATTTTCAGCTTTTGAAATAAAGGATTTATCTTTCCAATATCGTGTAAAGTTACAACATTAACCGACATCAACTCAAATATATGTCTGGCTTCATTGGTAATATCCCCCATATACAACTGCTCAAACTTTATAAATACTGTTTCAATATGTTTAGCTTCAACAATATTAAACCAATACTTCTGACAACGCCTTGTGTGCTCTGTTAAAGTTTCTTTTTGAGTTTCATCTTCTGATAAATGTGCATAACATTCATCTCCAAATTCCGTAATACTGTCTAACGGCAGCATTAAACTTTTTATATTAAACAACATTTTCCCATCACATTCTTTACTCATACTTGTCTATGTTTCCCCTTTCTCTCACTTACATAATTAATTAAAAATGCCACATCAGACAAAATGAACTTATAATAAATTCCTATTGCCTGATGTGACATCATTAATATAATTATTAGTAAAACTCCAAAACCTTACCTTCTGTTTTATAAAGGTCATATAACTTGTCATTATTTATATCCACTAACATATTAGTATAACAAATATCTGCATATTCATATAAGTTAGTGTATCCATTAAGAGCAACTGGCAATTTTTCAGCATATTTAAACACTTCTATATCATCTTCATCATCAGGCATAATTAAACTGCCTGTTTCCTTTAAAAACATACTAGATATAACTGTTTCTTTTAATATTGTATCCTCAACAACAACTTTTTCTACATTTGTAATATCTGCTGGATGATCGTTTTTACCAAGATAAGGAAAATAAACGCACTTTCCTTGTTGTAAAAATCCAGCCAGTTTCTCGGCTTCTTCACAATCAATCAGTACATATATATCCCACACTGGATTCTCTAACCATTGCTCTTTTATAATAAGATTACCGCCCTGTTCAGCACTTGCATAACCTACTGAATTATTAAATATCTGGACTTTCTTAGGTATATATCCACGTTCATTTTTAGGCACAACTGACACTTTTATATGTCTTAATTTTTCATAGAATTCAGGATAATCAACTTCTATAGGATGCCCCTTCTTTTCCTTTTTCCATTCTTTCTGTGCGTATCCACCATACCCTAATATTGCACCAAATATTCCTAACAAAGCAACCTTATGTATATGGCTATATGTAAAATAATAATAGGCATTAACTTCCGGTTTCTTGAAAAAGGCATTTCTGCCACTTAATGTAAATTTAACAGCCTCCATACATTACACCTCTTTTTGTGTAATAATATCATAAAGCTTCTCCCCTTTAATTCCAGATACAATCTTAGTTGTATGTGGATTAAAGTAAACTTCAACGTCCTTTATTCTATCTCCGATATTATTAAGTATTTCTGCAACTCCACTTATATCTATTGTATTAAGTTTATCACCTTTTTCAAAGCTTATGTACTCAGATAAGTTAGGAAGATATGTATCTATCTCTGTCTCTACAAATATTGCAAATTCATTCTCGCAGCCTTCTTTAGCATTAGTTGCATAAGCTGTTGCACTTACTAAAGCAGTTCTTTTAAAGTTCTCATAATCTTCCTCTGTATATCCGTCTGTAACTCCAAGACTTACCAGTTCCTTATATGCAAGTGGGTTAATTACAAATGGATAAAAATAATGTGCTTCATCGCTTGTAATTTTTGTTCCTAATGTTGAATTCTTTGCCTCTTCATTTTTCTCGCTGTCTTTACTTTCTTCCGAATTTTTCTTACTATCTTTACCTGCTTCAGTACTAAATGGTGATAATATTTGTTGAACTTCAGGATTAATATCAGAATATTTGTTGAAACCCTGTCCAAACTGAACAGCACCTGTTATTGAAAATTTATTATCAGATACTGTAAATGTTGCACCAAAGTTCTTAACATCTACCGCTGACATAAGATTCATAAGTACCTCTTTGGCTTTCTTTTTCCCTTTTAAATCGAATCCTTTAAATATTTCCTCATATCTATCTCTTAATGTTCTTGGCACAAGTGTTCCATCTTTCTTAGAAATTGTCATAGATTTAATATATAACACTTTCTTTCCTTCATCATTCCACATTTTCTTCATAGGATACTTTAAAGCTTTATCACTTCCATACACATCTCCATTCTGTGTACTCTTTGGATACCCAGAAAAATCTGCATTCCAATTAGCCATAATTGAAGAAATTCCTATAACTCCATATACTCTCTTATTCATATTAATTTTCCTCCTCTGACTTCTTTGAATCGTATATAAGATTATCACTTAAATATCCAGCTATTATATCTTCACTATTTACCTTTCCTTCTGTCATATAAGCTATAATCATTGCATAAAGCTTATTGTATCTATTATAGTTAATTTTAATTGCATAATTATATTTCTTAAATAATTGTTCCAATCTCTTTTTTAATACACCTTCATTTGCAACATAAATAAATGGATTTGCTAACGAATGGTTTTTATCTTTTGATTTATTTAATGAAATGTAATATCTAACAAGCTGACCGACTGCATAATAATATTCGCTTTCGCTTTCTATCTGACTATCTCCATCCTGATTAATCTTACTTCTAAGATTACTTCTTATATTAATATATCTGTCTTTCTCTTCTTTCATATCGTTTCCTCCAAAATACACATCTAACGATTTCATCAGATTAAACTGCTTAACTGCTTTCCCAATATAACCGTTAGTAATTGAACTCTTAATAATACTAATACTCACTAAGTGCAGAATGCTTTCTATACCTTTACTCTGCCCCTTATAAAGCCACGCAAATATAGCATCCCTTGATAAAAATATATTTTTCTTTAAAATACTATCTATATTTATTTTTTTAATTTGCTCTTCATCCGAAAAGAAATTGCCCGACAACCACTTAGAAAATAATACTTCATTAATTACAGCAAGTAATTCTTTCTTATTACCATATTTCCTATATTGTTCATCTGTAACATCATCTTCCAAAACATTAGAATATACAAATGGCTTATAAAGATTATACTTATAATCAACTATAGTATCCTGATGTTCTATTTCTATTAATATATCCCCCTTTTGGGTACATACAACAATAGTCTGCAAAAAGAAACCCGAAAAATCTCCTTCAATAAATTCTCCATTTTTCAAAGCCGTAATTCCACTTTTGTTATACTTGCTATCAAGGACTGAATTATCAAAAAACAAATTAGTATTACCTTTATTAGCTTCGTTCATAAGATAATCAAAAAACATTCTTTGGACTAACGCATTTTGTGTAGTTAGTAAATATGGTGCCATTATTTTTCTTGTCTTATGTTCCATATATGGCTTCTTCGGATTCAATGTAAGATTATCATTCGGAGGTCCTAGTATCTGTCCATCAATTTCTGTACTATAATCATTCTTGTTAAAAAGTTTAGTTATAAGATAACGTTGTTCTTCCCTGACATACAACTCTTTATCATCTTCAAAAAATATCTTAAGATAATTCTTACCTGTTAACTCTATCCCCATATCTTTAAGCTTAAATATATTCTGTTTTATCCAGTTTCTTGAATATTCCAGCTTTTCCTGATCAACATCGCCTACCTTTTCAGCTATATAATCATACATTTTCGCATCATAAATATTCTTATATTTTGCTTTGGGATTTTTTAATACATCATAATATCTGTCAATCGCCTGCATAACCAATTCCATATTATCCAGCTTGTTCCATTTTATCCAAAATGACAAATAATTATTAGAATGTATTGCTTTTTTCGGATCCTGAGGCTTATCCTTACTTACCAGTCTGCTATGATAATCATAAAACTTAATATCATCATCTAATTGACTACCGCTTATCATACCGTTTAATGTTCTTGTCTTCTTATCAAGCTTAAATGACCTGCTCTTTAACGTTCCATCCTTCTGCACAACAATATAATCACCATCTGCCGGAATATAGCTATCTAATATAAATTTTTCCCGATTTCCAAATTGTTCTTCGGTCTTTTCAAGCTCCCTGGCAAATATTTCAATGCAATCTTTTAACAAACATATCCACCTCCATCATCTTAATATTTTGTAATATAAATATATAACTATAAATAATACGCAATTATATATATTTATAATTACAATATCCAGCTCCTCTGGAATTCATTTCGCTAATTCCTGTTCCAATCAGAAAATATGCTAATTCCTGAGCCTTTTTATTATCGTCTATTTTAAGGTCAAACTTATCACCAAGAAGTGTAATGCCTTTATACCTAAACTTCACCGGCTTCTTATTAAGGAACTGTATTGATGTATATAAATCAAAATCTTCATCTAGCTTGCTATTAGTAAAAGCATTATATTTTTTAACAGCATTTATAAAAAGTCTCTGCTCATACTGCTCTACTGAGTAATTATCCTTCCAGTATCCAGTATCATTCTTTTGAATTGCCGGTGTCAGGGTATATATCTCCTCAATAAATCTCTTTGGAATAATTCTTTTCTCAACTGTCAAACCTTTTAATGTTTCTGTATAATGATTAGCAAGCACCTTGGACATATAAGATGCCAGTTCATATTTAACTGTTCTTATTGTCATCGTGTATATGCTGTCTTTCTTATATATTCCCGAACGCTCAAGAGGATATAAGCCATTGTACGTATACATCTTATATCCTGTGTTCTCGTGGTATGTCAACCACTCATCACTCAATGCCAGTGCTGAGTCTATGTAATCTGATTCTATTGATAACATATCGTCAACTGGTATATCTTTAAGAGTATATAATTTAATTTTTAATTCATATACTTTAATATTCATTGTATCACCTCTTTTCACTTCAACGTTATTATATATTAATTATAACTCTCCTCTATAAATAAAATTGTAACATATTTTCTAGAAAACATTCACAAAACATTCAAAAAATATCTAATTTATGTTGTTAAATAATGATAAATTTGTATATAATATAAAATATGTACTTAAATATTAAGTTATCATATTTAAACAATAACATATATTGTATTTAAATACGCTTTTTTGTATTATTTTTATAAAC
>OHPD01001268.1_pt1 | contig 11018 bp, 6 predicted proteins | sample 1577641 | NCBI WGS metagenome assembly OHPD01 (sample SAMEA3879532, study PRJEB24766) | human gut metagenome | biome: human-associated habitat; feature: feces | place: USA | collected 1985/1987
GCGAGACTGGGGGGTTGCCCCCGGAGCGCCGCAGTCCTTTTTTGCAAAAGCGAGGGGAAAGTATTATGTTGGAATCGATCAAATGCAGCGCCTCGGGTGCATACTACCTGCGGGGGCAGTGGGTGCCCGCCGACGCGCAGGCTCCTGCGGCACTGGCAGCCGCAGGCGTGACTGCGGAGCAGGCCGGCCAGGCCTACAAGGGCACCATGGCCTACGGTATCCTCACCGCCCACAATACCAGCGGCAACGACCGGGATCTCCGGATCAAGTTTGATGCCATGGCAAGCCACGACATCACCTTTGTGGGCATCATCCAGACGGCCCGTGCCTCGGGGCTGGAAAAGTTTCCCATCCCCTATGTGCTGACCAACTGCCACAACAGCCTGTGCGCTGTGGGCGGCACCATCAACGAGGATGACCACCGCTTCGGCCTGTCCGCTGCCAAAAAGTACGGCGGCATCTTTGTGCCGCCCCACATGGCGGTCATCCACCAGTACATGCGCGAGCGCTTTGCGGGCTGCGGCAAAATGATCCTTGGCTCCGATTCCCACACCCGCTACGGCGCACTGGGCACCATGGCCATCGGCGAGGGCGGCGGCGAGCTGGCAAAGCAGCTGCTGGGCCGCACCTACGATGTGGCCCGCCCCGGCGTGGTGGCCATCTGCCTGACCGGCGCTCTGCCCGCAGGCTGCGGCCCCCACGATGTGGCCATTGCACTGGTGGGCGAGCTGTTCAAGAGCGGCTATGTCAAGAACAAGGTCATGGAGTTCGTGGGCCCCGGCATTGCCTCCCTCCGGCAGGACACCCGCAACGCCATTGATGCCATGACCACCGAGACCACCTGCCTTTCCTCCATCTGGGAGACCGATGAAAAGACCCGGCAGTTCCTCACGGTCCATGGCAGAGCAGGGGACTACAAGCCCCTGCACCCGGCAGAGCTGGCCTATTACGACGGCGTGGTGAGCGTGGACCTTTCCAAGATCCGGCCCATGATCGCCCTGCCCATGCACCCCTCCAACGCCTTTCCCATCGAGGAGCTGAACGCCAACCTCAAGGACATCCTCCACGAATGCGAGGAGAACGTCCAGAAGCTGGTGGGCCGTTCTGACGTGAAGCTGGATCTGTGCAGCAAGATCGAAAACGGCAGGCTCCGGGTGGATCAGGGAGTCATCGCAGGCTGCGCGGGCGGCCTGTTCGACAGCATCTACGAGGCCGCTTCCATCCTCAAGGGCCATACCGGCGGCTGCGGGGACTACGCCCTCAGCGTTTACCCCGGCAGCCAGCCCATTATGATGGAGCTGAACCGCACCGGCGTGCTCACCGACCTGATGGCCAGCGGTGCCACCATCCGCACGGCCTTCTGCGGCCCCTGCTTCGGCGCGGGCGATGTGCCCGCCAACGGGGCATTGTCCATCCGCCACACCACCCGCAACTTCCCCAGCCGCGAGGGCTCCAAGCCCGGCAGCGGCCAGCTGGCAGGCGTGGCCCTGATGGATGCCCGCAGCATTGCCGCCACCACGGCCAACGGCGGCATCCTGACCCCCGCAACAGAGGTGGATTACGACCCCACCGTGCCCGAATATCACTACGATCCCTCCAGCTACGAGGCCCGGGTGTATCAGGGCTTTGGCCACGGCGATTACGATGCCCTGCTCAAGCTGGGCCCCAACATCAAGGACTGGCCCGAGATCGCCCCGCTGGGCGACAACCTGCTGCTGAAGGTGGCCTCCTACATCACCGACCCCGTCACCACCACGGACGAGCTCATCCCCTCGGGTGAGACCTCTTCCTACCGCTCCAACCCCCTGGGTCTGGCTGAGTTCACCCTCAGCCGCAAGGACCCCGCCTATGTGGGGCGCGCCAAGGCCGTGCAGGCCGAGGAAGCCGCCCGCCGGGCCGGGCAGGGGGATGCCGCCCTGCTGGCAAAGATCCGCGCCGTGCCCGGCTGCGAGGCCCTGACCTGGGACGATGTGCAGCTGACCTCCACCATTTTTGCCGTCAAGCCCGGCGACGGCTCTGCCCGTGAGCAGGCCGCCAGCTGCCAGCGCGTGCTGGGGGCCGGGGCCAACATCGTCAACGAGTACGCCACCAAGCGCTACCGCTCCAACCTCATCAACTGGGGTATGCTGCCCTTCCAGCTCAACGGCGCGGCTCCCTTCGGCTTGGGGGATTACATCCTCATCCCCCATGTCCGGGAAGCCCTCAAAGGCGATCTGCAGAACATCCCTGCCTATGTGCTGGGTGAGGAAGTGAAGCCCTTTGCCCTCTATATGGCACCGCTGACCTCCGATGAGCGGGAGATCCTGGCAGACGGGTGTTTGATCAATTATTATAAGCATTAAATAAAGCTCCCCGGGACTAACCCCCTCAGTCACGCTCCGCGTGCCAGCCCCCCTAATAGTGGGGCCCTTGGCATGGCGTAAAGCTCTGCCTCTTTGCCAAGGCCGCCCCTAGTAGGCAACAACGACGACCGCCGCCAGTGGCGGAAGCAGGGAGGAGTTGTTGGGGCAGCGGCCAGCAGGACGCAAGTGCAAAACCTTGCACGATGCGGACGCTGGGAGCCGCAACCCGTACGCTGTCGCCGCAGGCGACTGAGAGGTTGTACGAAGGATATCTTACCCCTTCATCTCCTGCGCCTTATTCCAAGTCTGGATAACTTCCCAGCGGCTCACAGAAGCGTCTGCGGCCTTATCGGCGGAGATGAGCTGGTTCTCGATGGCCCAAGTCAGAGCCTTCTGTTCATCGGTGGCATCGGGAGCCATCACAGCGGCAGGGGCAGGCTTTCCGGCTTCAGTCCAGACCAGCTTTGCCAGTTCGGCGGTGTTCTGCGGGATGGCCACACCATCGGGCAGGACAGTGTTCAGATACAGCTCGGTGCCGATCATGTAGCCGGTATAACCAACCACAGCAGCGCCCACACCGGCGGTTGCCACCATGGCAACGGTGCCCAGAACGTTGGGTTCCTCGGGCTGGTCGGCCATCCGGTACATCGCACGGATGCTCAAAGTCTGTGCAGGCATCTTGAAGCTTGCAGTGGCGGCATGGGAATCAAAACCGCCCTCTTCCAGCGTCAGAGCCACATCCGCAGGGGAAATCTCCCAGCGGTCGAACACCATGCCCTCCGGGGCATCGGCAGCGGTCAGCTTGACGGTATCGCCTGCCTTGGCAGAGGTGATCTCTGTGCCGTCGGCATTGGTGGCGGTGCCATCGGTCAGGCTCATCCGGTAGTAGCCTTCCTTGACCTGTGCGGTCAGGGTAACGCTCCACTCGTCGTCGCCGTTCAAGGTCAGGTCAAATGCAGTGGTATTGCCCACCTGCTTGGTGATTGCTTCTTCATAGCTCGGGTCGGCAGTGACTTCCCAGCCGGTCCAGGAGGTTGCATCTGCTTCCACGTTCAGGGTCTGGTTGCCCACAACGCCCACCAAGCCGGAGATGCCGTTGGCGGTGCAGTTGTTCAGAGTGACCCAGCTGAGTTTAATGTCGGGCTGATTGTCGAAGCTTGCATATCGTGAAAAAATACCGCCATTAGTAAATCCGTAATTTTTAGTAACAGTATTATCTGGATTTGTTTTGGATACAGAGGCATTTGAATAGCGATCGGTAAATGTACCATTATTTACTGTGCCATAATTGCTTACGCTGAAATTAAATATACCGTCATCGATAGTTCCGAAGTTTCTTACAGAAGTATTAAATTTCCCACCCTCAATCTTGCCGGTTTCTTCGTTTCTAAGAGTGCCCTCAGACGGATTTTCAGAGATAAAAATACCCCCATTGATGATGCCGAAATTTTTGATATTCCAATCGACCTCTGTATTTCCTAAATCAACGATACTATCAGTACCATCATCACACTTCTCTTTAATGGTTAAAGTGTTTGTATTAGAATCATAAATCCACCCATCATGTTCGCTACCAGAGTAAAGTTCGCCGTCTTTATCCACGGGAACTATTTTGCCATCAACAAGACCAATCGTATTCTCCGAAAGCGGAACCTTATCAACAGCGGCCTCAATATAGATATTTCCTGTATCAGGCACTGTAACCTGAAGCGTCTTATCATCAATTTTAATAATATAAGGAGAAAGGCTTTCGTCATAATTCCAATTACGGAATGTCTTGGAAGTAGCGATAACTTTGAAAGTATGGGGCTGATTCTTACCTACCATATAAACACTTTCATTAAAGACAACATCCTCCGGAAGGTTAGGAATCACCGGAATAATCGAGCATCCGGGTGCTTTCAGATACTGATATGTCGTCGATGTAAAATTATCCGGAAGCTGGCAAATCAGACCACCGGTAAGCGTTCCCTTTGTCATTTCAAAGCTTCCGTAGACAATTCCATTCTCGAACTCTGTGTTATCAGATACAGTAGAAGTGTAATTCTTGATATATCCACCTTTCACTATTCCAGATGAACGTGCATCGATCGATTCGAATTGTCCATTCTCAATCGTTGAAAAGTTATAAACACATTTCTGAAAGATGCCATCTTTGATTATTCCAGCTTGGTTGCGAACCTCACATGGGATAGTATTTGGCACTTCAGCATTGACTTCATTAGGATCAAAAGTAGCAGTGAAATTTAATTTATATGATGACGCATCACTACCTGACCATGACCAATTATAGGCATGATCAACAATGATCATACCATTAACCGCATTTTTCCCTTTGGTATCCGGCTGGTCACCAATAAAACTAAGATGATTCACATACGTAGGTTTATCTGCCGCAAACGCCGCCGTGGGCAGCATTGTCAAAGCCATGCCAACGGCCAGAATGGCGCTGACAAGTCGTTTGAGTTTCATTGTGATTCCTCCTTTAGAGTCTACCCCAAATGTGTATTGCACCCACCGCAAACGTAAAAAAGCGCCGCACCTGCCCCGAAAGGCTGGTGTGGCGCTGTGGATGTACTTCTTGGGAAGTGCAGCTGGTTGCCCGGTCTGGGCCCTTTAGCTTTGCGTCGCAGCCTTCCGGCTGGTTTGCCAATTCTTCTGTTTTGCGGGGGTGCTCTTGCACATCCTATTATACCCCCCCCTCCCTACATATAAATCAAGTGTTTTTGTCATGTTCGGAATATGTTACAAATATAGTCTATTTTTTAGTGTAGTTTGACTGGGATGGGGGGTGGCCCTCTCCGTCATTGCTGCGCAATGCCACCTCTCCCTTCGGGAGAGCTGTCGAGCGATAGCGAGACTGAGAGGGTGAGGCCGTCAAAGAGTGACGAAACCAGAAATGCCGCCCGAGCTTTTCAGCCCAGAGCGGCATTTCCGGTTTTTCCTTTCTGTTTTATGTTACCTTGAACTTACCATATCCTCAATGACACTCAGGAACTCCTGCCCATAGCGGGCGGCCTTTTTCTCGCCCACACCCGGGATATTGAGCAGTTCCTCCACGCTCAGGGGCTTTTTCAGCGCCATCTGGCGGAGGGTGGAATCATTGAACACCATATAGGCAGGGAGCTTCTGCTTTGCGGCCAGCCGCTTACGCAGGGCATAGAGGGCAGCCAGCAGCTTCTCGTCTGCTTCGCTGAGGGCATCTTCGTCGGCACGGCGGCGGGAGGCCGAGGCCAACCGCTTTGCACTGGCCGCGGCGCGCTGGCGGGCTTGTGCCGCCTGCTCCTCCACCTGTTCGGCAGCCTGTGCTGCCAGCAGACAGTTGGAACAGTTCTCGCACTTCTGGGGCGCGGCCTCGCCGAAGTAGCTCAGCAGATACCCCCGCAGGCAGCGCGGTGTGGTGGAGTAGAAGGTCATGTACTTGAGCCGTTCCTCTGCCTTGCGTGCCGCTTCGGCCTTGACATCCGCAGGCAGGCCGTTGTCAGCCTCCATCTCCTTGTCGATGAAGAACCGGATGGTGCGCACATCGGTGCCGGAATAGAGCAGGGTGCAGCGGGCTGGCTCCCCGTCACGGCCCGCGCGGCCCGCCTCCTGATAATAGCTCTCCAGATCCTTGGGCATATTATAATGGATGACGAACCGGACGTTTGGCTTATCGATGCCCATGCCGAAGGCATTGGTCGCCACCATGATCTGCACCCGGTCATAGAGGAAATCGTCCTGATTCTGCCGCCGGGTATCCGCATCCAGTTTGGCGTGGTAGGCTGCCGCACGGATTCCCCGGCTCTGCAGCAGGCGGGTGGTCTCGTCCACCTGCCGGGTGGTGCTGCAATAGATGATGCCCGCATTGTCCCGCTCCCTGAGCACAAGGTCGAGCAGAACTTTGGGCTTCTCGCTGGGCAGAGCCCTGCGGGTGGCAAAATAGAGGTTGGGCCGGTCGAAGCTGGTGGTCACCTCGTAGGGGGTGTGGAGTTCCAGATGGGTGCGGATGTCCTCCCGCACATGGGCCGTGGCGGTGGCCGTAAAGGCTCCCACCACCGGGCGCTTGGGCAGGCTGTCCACAAACGCCTTGATGCGCAGGTAGCTGGGGCGGAAGTCCTGCCCCCACTGACTGATGCAGTGGGCCTCGTCCACCGTGACCATGCTGATCTCCCGCTCCTGCGCAAACCGCTGGAAACCCGGCATCTCCAGCCGCTCCGGAGCCACATAGATGATCTTATACCACCCCTCCCGGGCGCGGCGGAGCATCAGGGCCTTCTGGTTGTCCGTCAGGCTGTTGTTCAGGAAAGCTGCCGCCACACCTGCCTGTACCAGCGCCCCCACCTGATCCTTCATCAGGCTCACCAGCGGCGAGACCACGATGGTGACGCCCGGCAGCAGCAGGGCCGGCACCTGATAGCAGATGGACTTGCCCGCACCTGTGGGCATCACGGCCAGCACATCCTGCCCGGCCAGCAGGCGGGAGACGATCTCCTCCTGCCCCGGGCGGAAGCTGTCGTAGCCAAAGACTTTTTTCAGAATACTATGCGGACTTTCCATGGTTCCTCCTATCCATACAAAACCGCTCCGTCATTGCTTCGCAATGCCACCTCTCCTAGTAGGAGAGGCAAGTCTTGGCTCCCCTACCAGGGGAGCTGGACACAAAGCGGCCTGAGAGGTTTATAACCCAATCAGTATACCACAACTCCCCGGATAATTGTAAAACATCTCTGACATTTCCCACGTTCGATAGCATTTCCTGCACAAAAATGCTATAATATGGGTACATATCTCCATCCCGGCCCCTGCCTTGCGCATCTGCCGGAAAAGAGCAAAGGAGTATTTTGTATGGCTCAGAAATTGATCACTTTCGCCGTCCCGTGCTACAACTCGGCGGCATATATGCGCCACTGCATCGAGACCCTGCTCTCCGCCGGGGAGCAGGCCGAGATCATCCTGGTGGACGATGGTTCCACCAGGGATGACACCCCCGCCATCTGCGATGAGTACGCTGCCAAATGTCCCACCATCGTCAAGGCCATCCATCAGGAGAACGGCGGCCACGGCGAGGGCGTGAATCAGGGCATCCGCAACGCCACCGGCCTGTATTACAAGGTAGTGGACAGCGACGACTGGCTGGACGAAGCAGCCCTCAGGACCGTGCTGGCCAAGCTGAACACGCTGACTGCCCGGGGCACCGCGCCTGACCTGATGATCTGCAACTATGTCTACGAGCATGTGGAGGACAACACCAGCCACACCGTGCGCTACACCAACGTGTTCCCCCAGAACCGACTGTTCAACTGGACGCATGTCGGCCACTTCCGGCCCGACCAGAACCTGCTGATGCACTCGGTGATGTACCGCACACAGGTGCTGCGGGACTGCGGCATGGTGCTGCCCAAGCACACCTTCTATGTGGACAACATCTTTGTCTACCAGCCCCTGCCCTTTGTCAAGAGCATGTACTATATGGATCTGGACCTGTACCGCTACTTCATCGGCCGGGCCGACCAGAGCGTGAACGAGAGTGTGATGGTCAAGCGGGTGGACCAGCAGCTGCGGGTGACCCGCCACATGATCGACTGCCAGGACCTGGATGCCCTCAAGGGCCAGAAGAAGCTGCGCAGCTATATGCTGCACTACCTCTCCATGATGATGGCCATCAGCGACATCTTCCTGCTGCTGGACGGCAGTGCCGCTGCCAAGCAGAAGGAGAACGAACTGTGGGCCTACCTCAAGGCACACACCAGTGCCGGGGTCTACCGCTCCATCCGCTACGGCTTTGGCGGCGTGACCAACCTGAAGATCCCCAAGGGCGACAAGCTCGTGCTGGGCGGTTACCGCCTTGCACAGAAGATTTTTAAATTCAATTAACAAATGTTGCTTTTCCTCCTCAGATAAGATATACTTTTTAACGTATCTTAATTCCTGAGGAGGATCTTGTTTTATGGAGCAATTGCTCATTTGCATGTCTCTTTCGCTCATTGCAGGCCTGTTGGCATCCCGTGCAGCGAAAGCGGTCCGTCTGCCGGCTGTCACCTCTTATCTGGTGGCGGGGCTTCTGCTGGGCCCCTTCTTTCTGGGTCGGCTGGGCCTGAGCGGCTGGGGCTTCGGCTTCGGGAGCCTTGCACAGGTCGAGAGCTACGGCATCATCACACAGGTGGCACTGGGCTTCATCGCCTTTGTCATCGGCAATGAGTTCCGGCTCAGCGCGTTGGAGAGCATGGGCAGGCAGGCGGTCACTGTGGGCATCCTGCAGGCCGTTATCACCACCGTGCTGGTGGATATCGCTCTGGTGGTCCTGCACTTTGCCCGGCCGGATGTCATCTCAATGGCATCGGCCATCACGCTGGGTTCCATCGCCTCTGCCACAGCCCCTGCCGCCACCCTGATGGTGGTCAAGCAGTACAAGGCAAGCGGTCCCCTGACCCGCCTGCTGCTGATGGTGGTCGCCATTGATGATGCCGTGGGTCTGGTGCTCTTCTCAGCCTCTTTCGGCATCGCAAACGCACTGGAGCAGGGCCGCATCGACCCCATCAGCATCCTTCTGGAGCCTCTGGTGGAGATCGTACTCAGCCTGGGTCTGGGCGCGCTGGCCGGTCTGCTGCTCAACCAGCTGGAGATCTACTTCCACTCCCGCTCCAAGCGCATGAGCCTTTCGGTGGCCTTTGTGCTGCTGACGGTGGGCCTTTCCATGGTCAGCTTTGAGGTCGGCCCCATCCACTGCAGCTTCTCGCTGCTGCTGGTCTGCATGATGACCGGCACCGTGTTCTGCAACATCTGCCCCACTTCCGATGAGCTGATGGACCGCCTGGACCGCTGGGTAAGCCCGGTGAACATCCTGTTCTTCGTGCTGTCCGGCGCGGAGCTGGATCTGAACATCCTCGCAAACCCCATGGTCCTGCTCATTGGTGCCGTCTATATCGCTTCCCGCTCTCTGGGCAAGATCTCCGGCTCCTATGTCAGCTGCAAGGCCACCCGCTGCAGCGAGAAGATCCAGAAGTATCTGGGCATCACCCTGCTGCCGCAGGCCGGTGTGGCACTGGGCATGGCCGCCGAGGCTGCCGAGCTTTCCGATGGCCACATGGTGCGCAACGTGGTGCTCTTCTCGGTGCTGGTGTACGAGCTGGTGGGCCCGACCCTGGCCAAGCTCAGCCTGACCGCCGCAGGCGAGATCATTCCCGAGGGCCGCACGAGCGCCCGTACCGCCAACAAGCCGGAGGAGCCGGTCAGCGTGGAGTAACCTCTCCCACAGGGCTTGGCTCCCCTATCAGGGGAGCTGCCGCCGCAGGCGGCTGAGAGGTTTTATACACTACAAAAGCCGCTGCACAGTTTTTACGCTGTGCAGCGGCTTTCGGTTTGCTCTTTATTTCAGCACGATCTCATCGTTCTCAGCATCCACGGTCAGGGTGGAGCCGGAAACAAGGGTACCGTCGATGATCTTTTCAGCGGCGGGGTCCTCCACAGCCTTGCGGATGGTGCGGCGCAGGTCGCGGGCACCAAACTTGCCGCCCTGGCTCTTGTGCACCAGCGCTGCCAGTGCCGCCGGGGTATAGCTGTAGGCAATGCCCTTGGCCTCCATACTGGGCTTGTACTCGTCCAGCATCAGGGCGGCAATGCCCTGCAGGGTCTCCTCGCTCAGCGGCTTGAAGGTGATGACCTCATCCACGCGGCCCAAAAACTCAGGGCGGAGGAACTGGCTCAGTGCCTTGCGGCTCTTCTCCTCGTTCCGCTCCTCCTCGCTGCGGTTGAAGCCCAGACTTGCGGTGGTCTGGTCGCTGCTGCCCGCATTGGAGGTCATGCAGATGACGGTGTTGGAGAAATCCACGGTGCGGCCCTGGGCATCGTTGATCTTGCCCTCGTCCAGGATCTGCAGCAGGATATTCATCACATCGGGGTGGGCCTTTTCGATCTCATCGAACAGCACCACGCTGTACGGGCGGCGGCGGACCTTTTCGGTCAGCTGACCCGCCTCCTCGTAGCCCACATAGCCCGGAGGGGAACCGATCATGCGGGACACCGCGTATTTTTCCATATACTCGCTCATGTCGATGCGGATCATCGCGTCCTCGCTGCCAAATACCGCCTCGGCGAGCGCTTTACTGAGCTCCGTCTTGCCCACGCCCGTGGGACCGAGGAAGAGGAACGACCCGACAGGCCGTTTCGGATCCTTGACGCCGACGCGCCCGCGGCGGATGGCGCGCGCCACGGCGCGCACCGCGTCCTCCTGCCCGACGACGCGCGCGTGCAGCGTTTCTTCAAGCGTCAAAAGCCGCGCGCTTTCGCTCTCGTTGAGCCTTGTCACCGGAATGCCCGTCCAGTTCGACACCACGGCGGCGATGTCCTCCGCCGTCACGCGCACAGCGGTCTTTTCCGCCTCGCGCGCCTGTTTTTTCCGCTCAGCTGCCGCCTGCGTGCGGAAGCTCTCCTCCGCGTCGCGCAGCCGCGCCGCTTTTTCATAGTCCTGCGCGCGGATGGCAGTCTCCTTGTCCCGCGCGGCGGCGCTCGCCTTCTCTTCGAGCGCTTTCAGTTCGGGCGAGGCGCTGCGCGCGGACAGTTTCACGCTTGCCGCCGCCTCGTCGATAAGGTCGATAGCTTTATCCGGCAAAAAACGGTCGGGAAGATACCGCTTTGAGAGCGTCACCGCCGTGCGCAGGGCCTCGTCCTCGATGGAAAGGCCGTGATACGCCTCGT
>OHPD01001279.1_pt1 | contig 10923 bp, 10 predicted proteins | sample 1577641 | NCBI WGS metagenome assembly OHPD01 (sample SAMEA3879532, study PRJEB24766) | human gut metagenome | biome: human-associated habitat; feature: feces | place: USA | collected 1985/1987
TTCATAAACCTATAAGATCACGACTTGTGAGAGGACGCTTATATCTGCCCTTCAAACTCTAGAAAAGCCCTGCAGAATCTGCGGCACTACGTCCGTTAAACTCCGGTTTATTATCCTTACTCTTCGAAAGGAATAACTGCTCCGTCATATGTGCTGTTGATATAATCTTTGATCTCATCGGATTTTAATACATCAACTAATGCTTTCACACCTTCGTTGTTCTCATTTCCCTCTTTTACAACAATAACGTTTACATATGTTTTTGCTGCTTCAGAATCAGATTTCTCATATGCAAGTGCATCTTTTGCTACAGAGAAACCAGCCTGTAATGCATAGTTACCATTTAATACAACGTATGCTACTTCATCTGCAACTCTTGCTACAGATTCTGCTGCAAGCTCCTGAATTTCAACATTGTAAGGATTTTCAGCGATATCGTTTACCGTTGCCTCTAAACCTGCACCGTCTTTTAATGTGATGATTCCGTTATCCTGTAATAACAAAAGTGCACGTGCTTCGTTTGTGGTATCGTTTGGAACTGCGATCACATCACCATCTGCGATATCATCTAAGCTGCTCTTTGTTCCCGGATAAATTCCGAATGGCTCGTAATGGATTTTTCCAACTTCAACTAAGTGAGTTCCCTTCTCCTCGTTGAAACTGTCAAGATATGGTACGTGCTGGAAGTAGTTTGCATCCATCTCGCCACTCTCTACAACTTCGTTTGGTAATACATAATCATCAAACTCTGTAACTTCTAAGTTCCATCCCTGCTCAGCTAAAATAGGTTTTGCTGCTGCTAAGATCTCTGCGTGTGGAGTTGCAGATGCTGCTACTTTAATTGTTCCTTTTGATTCTGCTGTGCCGCCTGCTGCTTCTGTAGACTTTTCTGCGGCTGCTTCTGTTGCAGGTGTTGTGCTGTTATCTGCTGCTGCCTGGCTGTTGTCTTCTGTTTTGCTTCCGCATCCGGCAAATACGCTGACTGCTAAAACTCCTGCTAAAATACTTGATAATACTCTTTTTTTCATAAAATGAATCCTCCTTGTTTTAATATCTCCTCTTTACTTTCTATGATCAAACTTATCTGCCAGTTTCATTCCAACGGTCTGGAAGATCTGGAATAAGATAATCAACAATATAACTGTGACGATCATAATATCGGTCTGCCATCTGGTGTATCCATAACGGATCGCGATAGCGCCAAGTCCGCCGCCGCCAACTGCTCCTGACATTGCGGAATAACCTAAGATTGTTCCCAATGTAATAGTTGCTCCCACTAAAAGGGATGTTCTTGCCTCCACTAACATTACTTTTGTAATAATTGTAAAATTGGATGCTCCCATAGATCTTGCTGCCTCGATCACACCGGCATCTACTTCTTTTAAAGAAGATTCAACCATTCTGGCAATATATGGTGCTGCTGCGATCACAAGTGGAACGATTGTTGCCGTGGAACCATAACTCTTTCCTACGACTAATCTTGTAAATGGGATCAGCAATACAAGCAAAATGATAAAAGGTACACTCCGCACGATATTTGCGATCACATCTAAAATCTTATATAATACTGCATTTGGTTTAATCCCGTCTTTGTCTGATACCGTAAGGATAATTCCCATCGGAAGTCCGATCACATAACCAACCAATGTGGATACTAATGTCATATAAAGAGTTTCCCAGATACCGGTAATAATCATATTTGTCACTTCACTACTCCACATCGCCTGTCACCTCCTCAATCTCAAGTCCATGTTCTGTCAGATACTGTTCCATATCGATCTGAAGATGTCTGTCATCCGGCAGGCCTAAGATCATTTCGCCTTTGGCTACACCACCGACATTTTTTGTATCTGCCCTTAAAATATTGACCGGTTTTCCAAACTGTAAGATCATGTTAGCGATCACCGGCTCAAATGCGGAGTTTTCTGTAAATACAATACGCAGCTTCTTATCTCCCTGGATCCTCTCCATCTGGGCTGCAACTGCGCCCTCTGCTTTTCCACTGTTTTCAGGAACATCTCTTAAGATCAGTTCTCTGGCTGCCTTCGACTTTGGATGGCTGAAAATATCTTCTACCAGACCGTTTTCCACCAGTTCTCCATGTTCAATGATCGCTACCCGGTTACAGATTTCGCGGATCACGGACATCTGGTGTGTGATGATCACGATCGTGATCTGAAACTGCTCATTGATGCTTTTCAGAAGTTCCAAGATAGAAGCAGTCGTCTGTGGGTCAAGTGCGCTGGTCGCCTCGTCACAGAGAAGTATTTTCGGGTTGGATGCAAGTGCTCTTGCGATGGCAACACGCTGCTTCTGTCCACCGGAGAGCTGTGCCGGATAAGCCTTCTCTTTTTCCTCAAGTCCGACTGTCTTTAACAGTTCTCTTGCTTTGGCTCTCGCCTCTTTTTTCTTAACACCCTGAATCTGTAATGGGAAACAGATATTGTCGATCACATTCTTCTGCATCAAAAGATTGAAATGCTGGAAGATCATCGCAATGTCGCTTCTCTGTTTTCTCAATTCTTTCTCATTTAAAGTTCCAAGATCTTTTCCTTCGATCAGCACCTGACCGTCAGTCGGTCTTTCCAAAAAGTTCAGGCATCGTACCAAAGTACTTTTTCCTGCACCGGACATTCCGATGATCCCGTAAATATCGCCCGCCCCGATCGTGAGGTTAATATCCTTTAAGGCATCCACATGAACACCTTTTTGTTCAAATGTCTTGGACAAATGTTTTACTTCTATTTCAGACATATCGAATCCTTTCTTTTCAAAAATAAAAACCTGTTGATTTTTATTTACGACTGTTACACAAAAAAATAACAGGCTCCATCGCGAAGATGATTCCTGTCTATTATGCTCTATCTATAAAAGCAAAATTCAAACCGAAACATCTGGCGCACATTTTTCTTTTCCGCAGCACATACAAGACATACACATACATCTGCACATGCACATCATTTCTGACATCATTCTTCTGCCGTTTTCAGGAAAAATAGCTGTTCTCATTCCCGGTTCCCCTTTCTACTTCTTCTGCTTTTTGAAAATACAAAACTCCTGCTGTTCTGATCCATGTGCTTTGTATCTCCCTTTCACATTGACCATTATAGCAAGAGTTTTTAAAATGTGTTAATACGCGAAACCTTGAATCTGTCATAGGTTGTACCTATATCTACATTACTTTTTCCTTATACTTTTTCAATTCTTCAATGTATAATTCCCCGATATGACTGACTTTTGCGCCTTTTCGTTTGATATATCCGATTCTCATTTTCTCAGTTTCCTTTAACGGAACTGCTTTATAATCGTTACCGTTTAAATCTTCACAGATAATACCGGAGCAGAGCGTGTAGGCATTCAGTCCGATCATCAGATTTAAGAGCGTTGCCCTGTCATTTGCCTTGATCAGCCGCCTATACTCATAGGTGCTCTTCATCTCTTCCGCCAGATACAGGGAATTATTTTTTCCCTGGTCAAAGGAAAGACACGGATACTCATCCAGTTCTTCCATTGTGATCACATCCTGTTTTGCCAGCGGATGTCCGGACCACAGATATACAAATGTATCGCAGGAAAACAGCTCCACAAATTCCAGCCCATTTTCCTTAAACATTTTATTTAAGACTTTCTCATTGAAATCATTCTCATAGAGTACACCAATCTCACTCTTGAAGTTTTTTACATTCTCGATCACACTGATGGTCGTTGTCTCATGCACTGCAAATTCGTACTGTTCCATACCGATCTGTTTGACCGTCTCCACAAACGCTTTCACCGCAAACGTATAATGCTGTGTGGAAACGCTGAATTTCTCTTTTACTTTTTTATCGATATACTTGGACTGTAACAGCCCGAACTGCTCTGTCACCTGTCTGGCATATCCCAAAAATTCTTCACCCTCCGGCGTGATGACGATTCCACGGTTTGAACGCAGAAAAATATCCAATCCTATCTCTGTCTCAAGTTCCTTCATCGTCTCTGACAGACTTGGCTGTGAGATAAAAAGCTGTTTTGCCGCCTCATTCATGGAACCGCAGTCGGCGATCGTCAATGCATATTTTAACTGTTGAAGTGTCATAAGCTATCTTCCTTTTCTTCCTTTGCAATCAATCATGAAAGCTAGTTCTGCTCCGGGACAACTGCAAAAAATTCAAGTTCTGCATCACTGTCATTCATGAGGCTGTGGGTATGTCCCTTCGGACAATAATGACACATACCAGCTTCCAGTTTCTCATATTCTCCATCCATAAGAACTCTGCCTGTTCCCTTTGTGATATAGATGATCTCACTGTTAGTCTCATGCGTGTGTACGCCGATGGATGCTCCCGGTATCAGTTTTCCGTAGATAATGCGGTTCTTCTCATCGTGGAACATTTTGGCGTAAAGCGATTTCTCTCCGCCTTTAAAGTTTGGAAATTCTTCATATTCCTGCTCATGATAGTTAAAATTCATTGTAGTTTCCTCTTTTCCTTTTTATTCTTTACGTAATATTTGGACAATAGAATTTATCATTCCAAAGATGATCACGGCATACATTATGGCATTAGGTTCCGTATCCGGTATGATGTGAAAATCCATAAAAAGCATACAGATTAATAAAATGATCCATATGACCAATGTAACCATGTAGAATTTTTTCTTTTTCATTTGTTTTTCCTTTCTAGCATGCTATTTACACCAATACCTTCTGCAGCACCTCATCCTCCAAAACAATCTTCTTTGCAAGCTCCCGGTATGTTTCCTCATGAAGATAAGTATGACGGAATGGTTTGATCGACGGAGCCATCTCGATCGCTTTTATAAAATCTTCGCACTTCATGCCAAGTGTCGCCGCATAGTCAAAGAATCCGGTTTCACGGAGCACAGTCTCCACCCGGACATAGCGGTGATCCTGCACCTTACTCATAATATAAGTTGCAATGCCGACCTGGATACCATGAAGCTGCGGAACTTCTAATATTTTGTCCAATGCATGCGAGATCAGATGCTCACTGCCGCTTGTCGGCGCACTGCTTCCTGCAATTTCATTTGCAATTCCGCTCATTGCAAGAGAATCCACAAGTTCTTTCAAAAACAGTTCATCTTTTATCGTCTCATACGGTGTCCGCACAAAACTGTTCACCGCCTTTTTCGCGATCATCACCGCAAAATCATTCACTTCTGAATATCCGCTTTTCTCCTCAAAAATCCAGTCATAGAGCGCTGTGATCTTTGAGATCATATCACCAATACCGGAATAGATAAACTTATCCGGTGCAGTCCTTATGACCTGCGTATCCACAATAATTCCATATGCCAGCTTTGCCGGAACGGAAGTTCTTTTTCCATGCACCAGAAGAGATGCGCTTGCGCTGGAAAATCCATCACTGGAACTTGAAGTCGGAACACTAATGAATGGGATATTGCGCAGAAAAGCTGCGTATTTTCCGGCATCGATCACTTTTCCTCCTCCGATTGAGATCACGGTCTGTGTCTTATTCGGCATTGCAAATGCCAGCGTGATAATATCATCGATATCGACCGTGTCCAACTCGCTGTACTCCAATACCGTGATTCCTTCCTGTTTCAGTGAATCCATGACATCCATGCCGAACAGGTCGATCAGTCCGTTTCCGAAAAAGATTACGACCTGTTCCAGATTCTCTGCCTTAAGATACTGTCCGATTTTTTTCAAAGTACCGTTTCCAACTTTTAATATAGATGGTATTAAAATTCCTTTTCCTGTCTGCATGCTGTCTCCTCCCTGACTATGGTTCCTATCTCTATTTTACAGTTTCCGGCTCTCCCTGTCCATGCTCACCTTCCATCAGTTTTAAGTAATCTCCCTTATCAATATGCATCATGGAGATCTGGTTCTGATGACGCCTGAATCCGTAGACGCAGTCCACATTGCGGATCAGCGACTGCAGACGTTCATCCGGCACACAGACAATGAGCTGAAGATCCATTTTTCTTGCATATTTTAAGCAGACGGCACTCCGCTCCTGATCCATCTTGGAAAATGCCTCGTCCAAAAGCACCAGCTTGATTTTGGAATCCCGGTTGCTCTGCTGCATGTACAGCATTGCAAAACCTGCCAGAAGTGCCACATATTTCGGGTTCTGCCCCTCTCCACCGGAATCTCTTCCAGCCATATCATCGACAAAATTTTCACGGATGACATTCCCCTGCTCGTCTGTCACCTGTTCAAACATGCTGAAGGAGAGATAATTGCGGTAGTCTGCGTATTGCTCCATTTCCTGACGCTTCTTCGCACGCACCTGCTCATCCTCGTCCCTCGGCGGCATGAATTTGTCGGTGAGGAGTTTGATCTTCTGCTCGTATTTCTGGTAAAAGGTATCCTCCCCAAAACTCAGCTGGCCATCAAAACCGGCATTATCCAGATTTTTGCTGTCTAATTCCTCTGCCATTAACATCTCAAAGAACTGGCCATTCTCATTCTTTGCCGGCTCGATCTTGATCTGATAGGTGCTGTCGGAAAAGTTCGTCTCACGCAGTAACCGGTTGATCTCGTAAGCGTGGCGTTTTGCCGCCTTGATATCTCCATGGATGGTTGCGATCACATTCTCACGCAGACTCTTGTAGATAAAATCACACTGTTTTTCAAATTCTGCTTCGTATGCCGGCTCGTAGTCTGTCTGATATTCTTCCAGAAGCTTCTCATAGGCTTCATTGGACTTTTCTGAACCGTTAAACTGACTGGACGGATAAGCAAAAATGTAACGGTTTCTGGCAGTGCGCAGTGTCTCCGCTTTCTCCTGCTCTCCTGCCGAAAGAGCCGCAAGTTCTGCGTTTTTCTGGTTCTTTAAGGACTGGCCAGAGCGCTTCTTTAACTGCTCCTGCACTTCCTGACTGATCTCCTCATTTGGCACGTATCCCTGCAGCATCTCTTCTAACTGCAGACGTCTTTGGTCATTTGCACCGGAAAGATTTTCGTGACGGCGTATTTTCTCACTCATCTGTCCCTGATTTTCGCCGATTGAAGCCTGAAGCTCACGCATCTGCTGTTTCAGGCTCTGCTCTTTCTGCTGTAATTCCTTATACTGCCCTTCCTGCAAAGTGCGGATTGTCTCCTCAAGTGTGGATTTTTTCTTATTGACCTTTCCAAGCTCTTTTTCCGCGCCGGAAAGGTTTACATAATATTCTTTTTCCTCTTTCAGACTTTCAAAATCTCTTGCCGCCTTTAAACGTTCGGTCATGTAATGCAGTTCCTGATACTGTTTCTCAAGCCGCTCCACGTCAGCCTCGTACTCTGCCAGACGTGCCTTTGACACTTTCTCTCCGATACAGGCATTTGTGGTATAATCTTTTTTCCGCAGATGCCGGAAAATAAAATTACTGTACGAATAGCAATCCGGCGTCACGCCGTCCTTCACCTGCTCTAACTCTTCCACGGAATGGCACTTGATAATATGACCGAGGTAACGTTTCAGGCACACATCCACATAGGCTTCCTTCGTCTCAACCGCTTCATAAAGAGAGTTCTCCATGACACGCGGCTCACTGTCTGCGATCGCTTTGGAATTAATGAGATCCACTTCCTCAAACTGTTTCATCTCACGAAATACCGCCGCTGCATCATGCGCAAACTTTGGCTCTGTGATCAGGGAAAACTTCAGCCTTCCCATACGGCCTTCGACCGCATTTTTCCACTCCTCGTCTGCCACATCAAAAAGATCCGCCAGAATCTGGACTTTTATCGTTCTTCCGTAGCGGTCGCTTAATTTCCGCTCCAGGGAACTTCTCGCAGAACGGAGATTCTCGCTATAGGATTTCCGGTTGTTTTTCATATCATCCACAAGCTTCTGCTTTTCTTTCAGTTCTTTTCCTGCCTCGCGCTTCTGCTCACTGTAATCTTCAAATTCATTTTCGATATCCTGCTTTGCAGACTCTATTTTCAAATGCAGTTCCTGACAGTTTTCCTCTGTCACATTTCCGTTTTCGATTGTTTCAATGAGATTTAAAACCGGATTGCTGATATAGTCGGTGATGACCTCATCCTCTTCCCACTGTTTCAATCCCTGAACGATTTTGCGCCACTGTCTGCTGTTATCGGTCAGCATCCGGCTTCTCTGCTCTAATTCCTCTAACTGCTGCTGTTTGCTTCCAAGATCGCTGGCTTTTAAATCTGCACTCACACGGATCAGCTCCTGCTCGACCTCTCCGCGCTCTCCGGCGAGCCTGTCTGCCTGCTGCTGCAGCTGTGCCTGTTCTTCTTCGATTCTTTTTTTGTCCTCCTCGGCGGCTTCTATTTTCGCCCGGAGATCCTCAATATCAATGCAGCGGATAAAACTCTCTGTGCGGATCATATCGGTCTGGAGCGTCACCAGCTCCTGCCCGGTCTCTTTTACGTCTGTCAAAAGGTCAATACGTTTCCGCATATCTTCAATTTTTTCCTTGATCTGACGGTACGCATCCAGCTGCTCACTGATCGTTTCAATCGTATCTGACGTGCTCTTTGGAAACATATAATCACGGATAAACTGTCCCGTTCCGTTTGTCATTTTCAGTGCAATCGCGCTCTTTTCCATCGTGATAAAACGGTTTGGATCGATGTAACCTAAAATGACATCATATAACGTTCCAAGATAAGCTTCCTTGGAGGCGTAAATACGGTTGACATCCCCTTTTCCGCGGTTGTCCTTCGATACGGCTCTCTCATTTACCAGCCTTTTGATATCCTGATTGGAATAACAGAAGCCTTCCTCTGTAATATACCCCAGTTCCGGCATCTTTCCGGAATGGCTGAAATAGGAAAACTTTTTGATCTCGGAATCATTTTTTCTCACTTCAAACGCAATGCCCACACAGGTGGTGATGTGCGTTCCCGTGTCCTCGATTTCCAGTGCAATGACCGAACAGAAATCGCAGTTTCCACGGTTTGCAGAACCATCTTTCTGCTCACCACGGAGGTAGCTTAAGACACTTCTGCGGTTTTTGGCATCATCCGCCGCCTTGTTCAAAAAGCTCGGACTGAAGCTTCCATATAAAATAACCTGAATCGCATCCATGACGGTCGATTTTCCAGATCCGCTTTTTCCACTGAATAAATTCACATATTCATTAAATTCTAATACTTTATGATTAATTCCACCCCAGTTGTTCAGACACATGCGGGCGAAAATTTTCTTTGCCTGGCTCAAATTTCGTGCTCCTTCGTATTTCCTGTTATTCTGTCATTTCATTCTGGTATTCGCGCACCAGCTCGTTGATATCCATCGCAGAGCAGAACACGTTTACGGTACTGTAAATATAAATTGGGGTAAAATCTTCCAGATTGGCAACGGCACCCGGCAGTTCGATCATCTGATGCGTTTTCATCAAAACAAGTGCATCGTTCCACTCCTGCCCCGTGAGACGTCTTGTGATAAAGTTCGTATTTTTTCCATACTCACGGATTTCTGCCAGATTTGTGGTGGTTGCATGCAGACCTTCCCCCATGATTTTGTCACGGTAAATCATTTTTAACAGAATGACCAGCTTCGTTGTCATAAGACTCATATGTTCTGTCATAACGCCATCCCCCGTGATCCGGAAAATGTGTTCCTGCGGATCATGCACAAGCTCGCAGTCTAACACAGACAGATAGTCCGCGATAAACTCTCTGTGGCGCAGACACACCTGATACCTCGGATTGTCGCGCTGCACCAGAGTGACCGGATCACATTTCACCTGTAAAATGCAGGTCTGCCGGAATAAATCCTGTATCGTTTTTCTGATATTCTCTGCCTCGCCCTGTGAGACAGTTTCCATATATTGTAACATTTTTTCCAATGCCCTCTTTCCTGTATCATAACTCAATTTTATTGATTCTGCCCGATCACAAGTCTCGAATAGGTTAGTCCGTCCTCACTCCGTATCTCGCCATCCACCGACACTGTATCTTCCGCAAGACGCTCCTCCGTCTCTTCCTGCCAGAGAAAAAGAAGTTTTTCCAGATCTTCCACAGATTTTACGGTCTCTTCTGTTGCAACAAAGATTCCATCCACGATATTTTTCCTTCGGAAACTCTGTAACTCATTTCTTGTATACAACGGTTTTGGCACAAAATCCGTCATGTGCTGTTCCTTTGCGTCTATTTCTTCGTCCAACATCACCGGTGTAAACGCTCCATCCCCGCGGTCTCTCCTTCCGGCAAAACTGTTATCTGTAATATTTTTAAACTGCGAAGAAAAACGGATACGCTCTCTCATTTCCACCAAAATCTCATCTTTTTTCTCACTGCGGTCTAACAGATTGATCAGTTTGATGATGTTATCTTCCTCACTGACGCCCTCCTGCAAAATGTAATGGATGCGGGCCAGCGCACGCTTTGCAAAAACGGTTTTCTGCTCAATGAGTTTATTGTACTTGCGCTCGATCATGTCAAATTCCCGCTCCAACTGCATCACGATCCTGCTCGTATCCTCACAATACTGCAATCTGTACTCATTTCTCTTCTGTAAAAGTGTGCCTGCTTCGAGAGAATTTTTTTCTTTCAGAAGCACTGCTTTTTTCTCATCATTTTCGTTTGAAATTTCACTGATAAGTTCTTTCACTGCCTCCTTGTACCGGTAAAAACTGTCCGTCGTCGTGAGGATTGCATATTTTTTGCTGTCGCTGTTGTTGATCTCCTCCACAAGCACCTGCTGAATCCCGATAAAATGTTTCTGGGAGGAAAGCTCATCAAAATAGGAACGCATTCCATCCTGCATGTTGGACAGCAGCTGCCCCAGACTTTTGGATGTGCGCAGTGCACTTTTTAAAATATCATTGTTTTTCTCATTGTCAGAATGATAGGTAAACAACGCACTGTAAATAGAAAGCATGCTCTCTCTTTCCCGGCTGTCATCATCACTCTGCAGCTTTTTAAACAACTCGACATACAACTGGCTGTATTCCGGGAAAGAAATAATATACGTATTTAACTTTTCATCAAAATCG
>OHPD01001293.1_pt1 | contig 10792 bp, 8 predicted proteins | sample 1577641 | NCBI WGS metagenome assembly OHPD01 (sample SAMEA3879532, study PRJEB24766) | human gut metagenome | biome: human-associated habitat; feature: feces | place: USA | collected 1985/1987
CCTTTCGGATTAACGAGTATTTTAACGCAGCATACGCGCAAATCGGTTGCTTTAAGCCATATTGCGTTCGATTCCCGCCTGCTTAAGCACGCCTTTGATTGCAAAGACATATAACAAACAAAAATATTTAAGGAGGACTATATCAATGAAAAAGCCAAAGTACATATTCGTTACCGGCGGCGTTGTGAGCGGGCTCGGCAAGGGCATAACTGCGGCATCGCTGGGCAGGCTTTTGAAATCGCGCGGCTTAAAGGTTACGGCGCAAAAGCTTGACCCGTATCTTAATGTTGACCCCGGCACGATGAATCCCGTTCAGCACGGCGAGGTTTTTGTTACGGACGACGGCGCCGAAACAGACCTTGACCTCGGCCACTATGAAAGATTTATTGACGAATCGCTTTCTCAAAATTCCAACTTAACCTCGGGCAGAGTTTATTGGAAGGTTATAACAGATGAAAGAAAGGGCGTTTACGGCGGCCAAACAATTCAGATTATTCCGCATGTTACAAACGAAATCAAAAAATCGATTTACAGAAACGCGGAAACGGGCGCCGATGTGTGCTTCGTTGAAATCGGCGGCACGATAGGCGATATCGAAAGCCAGCCGTTTTTGGAGGCCATTCGCCAATTTTCGGTTGAATACGGCAGAGAGAACTGCCTTTTTATTCATGTTACGCTTGTTCCCTATCTTGCGGCTTCGGACGAGCTTAAATCAAAGCCCACTCAGCACAGCGTTAAAGAAATGCTTGCGCTGGGTATTCACCCGGATGTTATCGTGTGCCGCACGGAGCACCCGCTTACCGATGATATAAGAAACAAAATCGCGCTTTTCTGCAATGTGGAAAAAGAATGCGTTATTGAAAACAACAACTGCGATATTCTTTACGCCGTTCCCATGATGCTTCACAAAGAAGGGCTTGACACGGTTGCCGTTAAAAAGCTTGGGCTTGAATGCGGCGAGCCGGATCTTTCGGGATGGCAGGAAATGCTTGACGCACTTCGCAACCCCGTGCAAACCGTTAAAATCGGCATGGTAGGCAAATATGTGGAGCTGCACGACAGCTATATTTCCGTAAACGAAGCACTGAAGCACGGCGGAATCGAAACAAGATCCGCGGTTGATATTCATTGGATTGATTCCGAAAGCCTTGAGGGCAACGATGTTGATTTGGACGCTGTTTTAGGCGATATGGACGGTATTCTTGTTCCCGGCGGCTTCGGCAGCAGAGGCATAGAGGGCAAAATCAAGGCGGCAAACTATGCCAGAACGCACAATGTGCCCTATCTCGGAATTTGCCTGGGCATGCAGATTGCCGTTATTGAATTTGCAAGAAATGTGCTTGGCTATGCAGACGCCAACTCCGCAGAAATCGACCCCGAAACCACACACCCTGTTATTGACATTATGCCGGAGCAAAAAGATATTGAAGAAATGGGCGGCACAATGCGCCTCGGCCAATACCCCTGCGTGCTTAACCCCGAATCGAAATCATACGGGCTTTACGGTGCGTCCATGATTTATGAGCGCCACCGCCACCGCTATGAGGTAAACAATGATTACCGCGAAGATCTGCTGAATCACGGTGTGCTTTTTGCCGGCACTTCACCGGATAACCACATTGTTGAAATGATGGAAATCCCCGAGCACCCATGGTATGTGGCATGCCAATTCCACCCCGAATTCAAGAGCAGACCCAACAAACCGCACCCGCTTTTCCGCGGCTTCGTTACTGCAGCGGCAGAGCACAAAAAGGCAAAATAAAATCGCCTGATATATACAAGATATATACTATTTTATAAACACTTAAAGCCGGAGATGTTTTAAACACCTCCGGCTTTTATTCTGCAAAAATATTTAATTGGATTTATCGGCGGTAAGCCGTATTCTAATCGTCATTACCGTAAAAAATCAACTGTTTTGCTTTCGCCCGCGGCAAAATAAATTTCTTGCATTTCGCCGCCGCAGGTGATTTTAAGCGTTTGTTCCCTGTCGGAAGTTATAACGGCAGAAACCGAGCCCTCGTTCCATTCGAGTGAAGTGACCGTTGCGCGACAGCGCGCTTTAACACCCGTTATTTTTCCGCTTTCAAAGCCGCTTTCCGGCAATGCGGGCAGGAATTCTATTGAAGCTTCGTCCGAATAAACAAGTGCCTCGTTGATTATGCCCAAATAGCCGATGGCAAAATCCGTGCAATAGCAGCTGCCGCGGTCGTAATCATGATTTGTCATAAGCGAATCATAGCGAATTTTATGATTTGAAAGTTTGAGCAAAGCCTGAGTGAGGCTTTCGGAATCCTTGAGTCTTGCCGCGATAAGCGAGCGGTGCACCAGAGCATGCGAAGCTTCGTTTTCACTTGTGCGGTTTGCGATTGCCTGAAGGCTTGCCTTTTTCAAACCCGAATCATTTTGAGTTTCAAACAGCGGCCACGCCACATAAAGATGGCTTAAATGGCGGTGCTCATTATTTTCTTCAAACGTCGTTGTGGCCCATTCCTTTAACGCGCCCGTATCATCATAAATATACGGCGGTAACTTATCTTTTAAATTCTGCCATTTTTCGGTGCTTCCCTGCGGGGAAACATCGTTTGAAACCGCAATAAGCATATTCAGATTATCCCTGCACGCCGCAATATCTATTGTACAATTTGCATCAGACGGGCTTGGGTAATTTTTGGGATTATTTTCGGGTGAATAGCTCGGCAAAATGCAATAGCTTTCATCCGCCGCAAGCTCCGTTTTGCCCCTTTCGTAATGAATTGAGCCGTCCGCCGCGGTGTAATACTCAGCAGTTAAAAGCTGCTGCCAGTAATTTGCTGATTTTATAAGCAAAGGATAAAGCACATCCTCCTCAAGCTTTAAATACCCGCGCTCTTCAAGGGAGGATATTTGCGAATCGGTTAAATCCGCCTCCGTAGGCGAAAGCACGCTGCGAAGCTTATTCAAATTGATTTCATCGCAAAGTGGGATATCGATATCGCCGTAGCAAAGCAGAGTTTCATAAAGCGGTTGAAGCATCCACGACGCACCTGCATTCCAATATCTGAACGGATAAGGATAGCAGGTTTCGGTTATAACGGCCTTATCGCCGTCCGTATTAACGGGCGCCTGAATCGCATCCGCAAAGCCGTGGGTTGCATAGGCATTTTCCTCCCAATCGGGCATTTGGCGCAAAAGGAAATAAGTGTAGCCTATCGGTGCGCTTTGAATATTGCCCGTGTTTAAAGAAGAGGTTTGCAAATTCACATTGGCATCCATTGTGTATTTACTGCCCCAGCCCGTGTTCCATTCGCCCGTCCACATTCCGTAAAGGCGGCTTGTTGAATAGCCGCTGCAGCAAAGATAAGCATATCTGCCCGCATAATAAGCCCTTTGAGCAAGTGCCGAATTAAGGCTTTTTTTGCCCTTTTGAGCGGTGAGCAAATCCTCGTTTGCCGAATAATCGTTTTCACCGAGGGAAAGAGTTACGGCATCAAACTGAGGGCTGTAAATTTTTAAATGATTTTGCAGAGCCGTGTCATAATCAAAGCCCGCATCGGATTTGTATTTTTCCGCCACGGCTTCAAGCTTTTTAACCGCGGAATCAACAACGTCAAAATTATTTTGCGCTTCAAAATCGGAATATTCGCCCATATCATATGTGCGCTCGCTGACGGCAATCAAATAAACACTGCCAGCGTCCGTAATTTTAACGGCGGAATTATCGCCGCTGAACTGCGATTCGGAAAATGATTTTTCCTCATTTACCTTTTCTTTTGTGCCGCCGTCAGAAACAATATAAACCGCGGTAGTGTAGCCGCCACGCTTCAATTCGCTGTTTTCGTAATCGGGATAATGCGCCGCAAGGGCAAGCCAATTGCCGCCGCTTTCTGCAAGCTTTTTATATTTTAAATCCGTTTCATTTCCGCTTCCGAAATTCGCAAGCGCGGAAATATCGTCAAACGAAACGGTTAAATCAAGCTTTGCACCGCCCGCGTCGATTTTTATAATCGAAACGCCGTCTGCAAATGAGGTAAATGCCGTGCGGGTGACGGTGCCGTTTTTATCCGAATATTTAACGCCCGTTTCGGCGGTTTCGTAATCCGTATATCTTAAATAATCTTTAGCCTTGCCTTTTTGCGAGGATATGCGAAGTTCGCCGCCGGGGTGATAGCCGTAAACATCATCGTAGCTTGCATCGTCAACAATATCTTTGCCGCTTACTATGCTTTGCTTAACCGTTTCCAGTTCATCAAAGGTTTGCGGGCAGGTGCGCGCGTTTTCATTCGGCAAAATAAAGTGCATATTTTGAAAAATATATGTATCCTCATACGGTGCGCCGCTTGTAACAAAGCCGCAAAGCCCGTTGCCGGACACCATTCCCTGCCGCCAAGATTTTGTTTTGTTTGTTTTATCGGCTTTAAGCTCGGTATATTCGCGGCTGTAGCTGATTTTAGACGGATCTGTGAAAATGCTTTCGATTTCCTGCGTTAAAGAAGCTTTTGAACCGCCCTCACTGCACGAAGCAAGCGGCAGCACCATAGCCGCGCTCAAAAGAACGCAAAGCGCTTTTTTTATAAATTTTTTCATAACTCCCTCCGATATTTTGAGCCGCGCGGCGGCAATTATAATATTATTTTATCATTTAAAAGGCAAAAAAGCTATGGTATTTGTTCACAGATACAAAGGCTATTATTTGTGCAATTATGATTTCGGCTTTGCTTTAAGACAAGCGTATTTTTCCCATGGCTCACGGGCAGCATGATTACGAAAAAATCAAAAACGGCAAATTCTTTTCATTCATGCTTATCGGCGCATTTTCGATTTTGCTGAGCGCGGTTGTGCTTTTATCTTACCTGCTTTCAAAAATCCCGCAGCTCGGCGAAACGGGAATTTGGATTTCAATTCCTATAAGCCGGTTTTGGCAGACGCCGCCGTAATTATTCATCACTCTGCCCCAAAAAAGAAAATCGCCGTTGGGGCGTACCTCATAAAAACATTATTAGGCTTTACAAGCTTCCCGCCTTGCCCGCAAGCAGCATATTTGCAAAAAAACACCTCCTGCAAAAGTCATTCTTTCTTATGAAGATTGACCCAAGCAGGAGGTTATTTTATTTCGATTATAAAAATTATGCAGCAAGATTTGATTTTATCAGCCGATAACCTTTTTATGCTTCCATTTGCCTTTTGCAAAGCGAACGATGAAGAAAACGCTTCTTACAATCCAATCGGCAAACATTGCAAGCCAAACGCCGAGCAGACCGAGATTAAGCCCCCAATCGCATGCCAAAACATAGCTTAAACCAACGCGGCACACAAACATGGAAACAAGCGAAATCACCATGGGAAACACAACATCGCCCGAGGCGCGAAGCGAATTCGGCAAATCGAACGAAAGCGGCCAAATAAGAGCCGTGAACACGGCGCTGTATCTGAGCACCTGCGAAGCGATTGACGCCGCACGCGGTGTAAGATTGAAAATGCCGACGAGCGAATCCGTGAGCACAAACTGGAGCACGCACAGCGCGCCCATAAGCACATAAACGGCAAGCATAAGCTTTTTTGTGTAATCAACGGCCTGCTTTGTGTTGCCCGCGCCCATGCACTGACCGATAACAACCACCATTGCAAGCCCGATTGCCTGCCCCGGCACATTGATAACACCCGCAATGCTGTTGCCGATTGCATTTGCCGCCACCACATTTGTGCCGAATGTTGTTATAAGGCTGAGCACAAGCAGTCTGCCGATTTGAAACATTCCGTTTTCAAGCCCGTTCGGAATACCCACGGATAGGATCTGCTTAACAATTCTGCCGTGAAATTCGGGCTTAAACAGCTTAATAATTCGCAATTCGTTGCTGCGCCTTTGCCAAAGCACAAGAATAAACACAGCCGCCACAATGCGCGAGGTTAAAGTTCCTATGCCTGCGCCGAGCGCGCCCATATTAAAGCCGTAAATCAGCACGGCATTTACCGTGATATTAACGATATTGACGATGAGGGAATTAAGCATTGAAATCTTGCTGTTTCCCACAGAACGAAAAAGTGCCGCGCCGGCATTATAAATTGCCATAAAGGGATAAGCAATCGCCGTGGTTAAAAAATAAACGAGCGCGCTTTCCATAACATCCGGCTCAATATTACCGAAAACAAGTGAAAGCACATGGCGGCGAAAAACAAGAGCCAAAATCATTATCAAGGTTGAAAACACCGTGGTGGTGTACATAAGCTGCTTCGCCGATCTTTGCGCCGCATCTTTTTTGCCGCTGCCGAGATACTGCGAAACCACAACCGCACCGCCGGTTGAAAGCGCCGCGAATATTTGAATTAAAAGCATATTTATGTTATCCACAAGCGAAACGCCCGAAACCGCCGCTTCACCCGCGGTTGTTACCATAAGCGTATCTGCCATACCTACGCTTAAAAGCAAAAACTGCTCTATTATAAGCGGCACAATCAGCCGCACCAAAGCTTTTTTTGAAAAAATGGGCTTTCCCGCCGAATTTTCAATTGCCTGATTTTGCAAAGCCATTACTCCTTTTGCCTGAATTTGAATAGATTATAACACCGTGCGCGGCGGCAGGCAATTGGTTTATTTAATAATATTGGCAGCATGTTTTGCTTTATTTTTGGTAAGCTTTTAAACAGGGGCGCCGATATTGACCTTTATTCAAAACGGGATATAATATATTATAAACATTATAAATATTAAGGAGTAAATTCGCATTATGGAAAAATACATTAAAAACTTTCCCGCCGAGAAAGCGGTTGTGCTCAAGGACCAAATCACTTGCAGGCAGGGCGAGGTTGTGAGCAAAACGCTGGCGCAAAACGATGCGGTAAGCGTTACCCTTTTTGCCTTTGATGCAGGCGAAGAAATATCCACCCACGAATCAACGGGCGATGCATTTGTGACGGTGCTTGAGGGCACGGGCATTTTCACAGTTGACGGCGTTGAGCACACCGTTTCGGCAGGGCAATCGCTGCTGATGCCGGCAAAGAAACCGCATTCCGTTCGCGGCGACGAAGCCTTTAAATGGATGCTTGTGGTTGTTTTTCCGAAAAGGCAATAATTAAATTAAGCACAAAAGAGCGCGGCATCATTAACCGAATGTTGATGGCTGCCGCGCTTTTTTATTTTATTTTTGAAACATAAAGATATGAACCGCTTTCGTTTTCGCGTTCATTACCGTAATTATCATCATAACCGTTTGATTCGTAAACGGCGGCGTGAACGGATTGTGATTTAATATATTCACCCGTGGCGGAATCATAGGAATAAACAGCTTCGTTTCCGTCGTTTTCCCAAACGTTGTAGCTGTTTGAATCGGGGTCGTAAGTGCCGCCGCGTTCCTCCAGAAGATACTGCGAATAAAGCGTGCGGCGTTCTTTTTCCGAAAGTGAATTATAAAAGACGGCAGCGTCCTTTTTTACTTGATCGCCGAGCAAATTATATTCGCGAAAATCGGATTTTTTATATTCGATATCGTTGTTTACAGCGAAGCCGCCGCCGAAAAATTCGGGACAGCAATCACATATTCTGCCGATTATCGCACTGCGTGCACCGTTTGCGGCCGAATTATTGCCGCTTTTTTCGATTTCGGCAAAATCCGAGACGAAGGCACCTTTTAAATTTGAAAGGTAATAGCCGTCTATCGAAGAAATTGCGCCGCTTTCGTATTTTGCGATATTGTATTTAACTATTGCGTTATCCGAATTGAAATAGGCAAAAGCAATAAAAATCGCACTGCAAATTATGATTACGGGCTGCATATAAGGCACCTTCGGTGCAAGGAGGTGAATTGCGAAAAAGATTAAAACCACGCCGAACGCCGCCATCAGCAGGCAAACGAAAAGTCTGTTTTTCGTGAGGCCGAAAATGCTTATATTAAGCCCCATTTTTGCCGCCGATATCGCAAGCAAAAGCGCACTGAAAAGCATTATGAAAAGTGAAAGCGCCTTAACCGCACGGAGAACCTTTTGCGGCGATTTTTTCGTGAGCACGGCAACGGCGGAAAGCAAAGCCGTGTTTATTATGCACACGGCGGCCATTTCATAAAAGCCGCGCCTTGCAAATTCACTGGCGCTGTAAGTATATCCCTGCGGGAGCACGCCCGAAAACGCGCTGAAAAAATATGCCAGCTGTGAAAAGAGAAACACAAGATACACACACGAAATAACACTTAAAAACGAAACCGAAACGGCCGGGTTCAGCCTGCGGGAAACAGACGGCGCCTTTGCCGCTTGCGCCGAATATTTATTTGAAACGGCATACACGATAAGCAAAAACGCAATCACGGCGGCAATGATTATTTTGCCTATTCCCGTGCCGATATTCTTAAACGCCGTTTTAACAAGATTTTCAAATGCGGCATCACTTGAAGCGAGAAGCGGAATAACCGCCGCCAGAACGGGCAACGCCATCAAAATGCCGATAACAACATTTTTATTGGCCTTGCTTTTTAATGAAAAGCCGCAATACCCTCCCACAACGGCACCGATATTTTCGGCGGGTGTTTTAAAAACGCTCTTTGCGGCGTCACCGAGTATTTTGGCGCTGCCGCAGCGGCGGCGAAGCCCGCCCGAAATTCCGCACACATAAAGGGCAAAAAGGAGAGCAGTCGGAATAAGCATAAACAGCTTTAAAAATTCATCGTTTGAAACGGCAAACGAGCCTGCGCCGGCAAGCGAAAGCGCGCCGCAGAAAACGGCAAAGGCGGGCGGCCTTTTGCCTTTATCGGCATAATAGGCGGTGACAACGGCAAAAAGCAATAAAAAAGCAAGAGAAAAGCCGAGCGACAGCCCATGCCACAAAACAAAATCCGTGATAACGATTGCCGTGCCGAAAAAGAGCAATGCAAAAACGATATCGCGCTTTGAAACCGCGATTTTTCTTTTTTTAACCGTGGGTGCCGGCGGATAATATGCGCCGAAATCTGCATGGGGCGGCATAGGCGCGCTGTAAATCGGCGGAGCATTATTTATATTGCTTTGTATATTATTTATTTTATTTATATTATTATTCATATTATGCATATCGGAAGGCGTACTTTGCGTGCCGTTATTCACATTCATATTATTCATATATTTCACCTTTTAAATTCAAGAATATCGCCGGGCTGGCAATCAAGCACATCACAAATCGCTTCAAGAGTTGAAAAGCGAATTGCCTTTGCCTTGCCCGTTTTTAAAATGGAAAGATTTGCCGGGGTGATTCCGATTTTTGCCGCCAATTCACTTGAGGACATTTTTCGCTTAGCCAGCATAACATCAAGATTAACTATAATTTGCATAGTGCCCTCCTATATCGTTAAATCGTTTTCGGCTTTAATTTGAACCGCCTTTTCAAAGCAGTTTTTAACCACGCGCACTATCACGCCCACGAAAAATTCCGCAATGGCCGAAATATAAATAAATATTTCGTGATTGTGCTTTGCGCTGAGCACGATTGCGGTGATGAGGGTTACGCCCGCGGCAAACACACAGCACCAACTTAAAATGCGAAGCAGGCGCACATTTGCCGATTCAAAAACAATTTCCTTTTTTAAATTTGAAAGCAGCTTATCAAGGCACGCAAGCGCGGCAAAGCCCGCGGGCACCGTGATATAAAACGGAATCAAATAGCTTTTGGGCAAAAAGCGCGCCACATCGATAACACTGTATACCGCTTCGTTTTCCATAAGAAAAGGCGCCGCGATTGCCACAGCGGCAAGCACCGCATAAAACGCACGCACCAAAAAATGAGTGAGGCCGATTGATTTATCGCTGTTCCACATAGAAAATTCCTCCGCTTGGATAGATTTTACATCTTCATTATATGCAAAAATTATCGTTTGTCAATAATTTTTTATCAATTTTCGCAAATTTATTTTTGAAAAACAAATATTTTCGCACAAAACAAAAGGAGCGCCGAATTTGATTTGCCGCAAGAGGAAAGAATTTCGGCATTTCAAATCGGTGCTCCGAATATATTTTTTCAAAAAGGCAAATCAAGCATTGTCTTCGCTGAAGTAAGATTTATACTTGATTTTATATTTACTGCCGGGGAACAGCTTTTCGTGCAGGGCAATGAAATAATCATCCGTCATGCTGGCAATAAAATCGGCAACAATCAAATTCGGGTTTTCGGCAAGATAATCCCCGTGTTTATAATACTTTTGCGCCTCCACAATAAATTTGATATGGTGGCGATAGATTATGCTGCCCTCGCTGCCGCTTTTAACCTCGTCCAAAAGCTTATAATAAAGCTCGGCAAACATGGGCCCTATTATTTCGTTATATTGCCTGTTTATCTGCTCGTTTTTATAAATAACGGAATAATTCTCCTCCTTGGCGCGCTTTAAATCATCATATGCGCCGGGGCTGAGCAAAACGGATGGAGCATGGGCTGAAAAGCTGCTTCCCGCAAATGCCCCGGAAGAATGCTATATGCCTCATAAATAAAAGACCGCCATCTCGGTGAGCAGCAGCTCACTTTGAGATGGCGGTCACTATTTTTGATGTGTGCAAATTAGGGCCGATCACTGTGCAGTGCATCGTGTATCCGTTCGACCAACGCCCTTGCCGTAAAAGGCTTCGGGAGCACAAAGCTTGCGCCCAAACGGTATGCCTCCTCTATGACCCTGTGTGTCGGCAGAGCCGTCATAAAAATCGTCGAGATTTTGTACCCGTCCTCGCGCAGATGCTGCATAACGTGAAAGCCGCCCTTGTGCGGCAGCAGAAAATCCAGCAGAAGAACGTGAGGTCGGTGCCGGTGGAGCGCCTTGGTTGTCTCGTCCTCATCCTTTGCGTGAAATACATGGAAGTTTCCGCGCTC
>OHPD01001302.1_pt1 | contig 10743 bp, 9 predicted proteins | sample 1577641 | NCBI WGS metagenome assembly OHPD01 (sample SAMEA3879532, study PRJEB24766) | human gut metagenome | biome: human-associated habitat; feature: feces | place: USA | collected 1985/1987
ACGGTACCGAGACTTAAGTTCGGATCCTGCTGCTTCAGATTAGAATAGATCACATCAGCGGTAGGGTGATCCTTGCGTCCCATGAGAAAGGATTTGATCATTTCCCGTTGTCTGCTTCGTTTCAGTGCCATGATAAGCCCCTTTCTCAATAATAGTAATGATTACTGTTTCTTATAAGCTTATTATACATGATGTGAGAATAATGTCAACAGAAAAATGAAAAAATTTTGTTTATATTTTTTTAATGATATTCTTGCTTCCTTTATACACAGAAGGTAGGAATCATGCTATAATGAGCGAAAGTAAAGTATAAAACACGCGCAAACTTGTGCTACACAGTGTACTAAAGTCACGGAAAGTTTGCAGGTTGCTGAAAGGCAAGAGTAATATGAAATTTAAAACCAGACTTCGTGTAACATTTATAAGTATTATATTACTTCCGCTGTTGCTGACGATCATGGCGTTTGTGATGATTGCCATTTATCTGATGAATTACTCTCAGGGTTTCAGCCTGACGGATATTGATTATTCCATGATGTCGGAGAATTTCAGGGAATTCACCAACACCACGGATCAGGCGTATTATGTGCTGCTGGACCAGGTGAAGGAAGACAGCAGCAGGCTGGAAGATAAAGAATATCTGGATCATATTAATGAGGAGGTATCGCGGAAGTCTACTTACATTATTGTAAGAAAAGGTGATAAGATGTATTATGCCGGCAATAAAGATGCCGCACAGAAGATTTTTGAAAAACTGCCTGCCTACGGTGAAGAGAATCTGTCGGATGACAGCGGATATTTCTACAATGAACTGGAGAAGTATGTAAAACAGATTGATTTCACTTTCCGGGATGGAACACCGGGCAGCGTATTTATCGTCACGAAGGTCAATTCGCTGATCTCGAGACATCTGCTGATCGATATGTTCGTGGCTATCATAGTGATCCTGATCTTCACCAGCCTGATGCTGACCCAGTGGATCCACAAGGGCGTATTTGAACCCATCAATGAATTGAACGTGGCAATGCGCAAGATCAAGGAAGGCAACTTTGATTATGTTCTGGAGACAGATGCCAAGGGTGAGATCGGTGATCTCTACCGCAATTATGAGGACATGCGTTTACGGCTGAAGGAATCCACGGAAGAGAACACCCAGCATGAGAAGCAGAACAAAGAGCTGGTCAGCAATATTTCCCATGATCTGAAGACCCCTATCACAGCCATTAAGGGTTATGTGGAAGGAATCATGGACGGTGTGGCAGATACGCCGGAGAAGATGGATAAATACATCAAGACCATCTACAATAAAGCCATTGATATGGATCGTCTGATCAACGAGCTGACCACTTATTCCGGAATTGATAATAACCGGATCCCGTACAATTTCCACCGGATCAACGTGGCGGATTATTTCGGCGACTGTGTGGAAGAAGTCGGACTGGATCTGGAGCAGCGGGGTATCAAGCTGAACTATTCGAATCTGGTATCTCCTGACACAGCTGTCATCGCGGATCCGGAGCAGATGAAGAAGGTCATCAATAATATTATCAGTAACAGCGTAAAATATATGGACAAGCCCAATGGGCACATTGATATCCGTATTCTCGACGAAGTGGATGCTATCCGGGTAGAGATCGAGGACAACGGCAAGGGAATCGCGCAGAAGGATCTGCAGAAGATCTTTGAGCGGTTCTACCGCACGGATGCTTCCCGCAATTCCGCCCAGGGCGGCAGTGGCATCGGACTTTCTATTGTGAAGAAGATCATCGAGGATCACGGTGGCTATGTATGGGCAACAGCCAAAGAGGGTGAAGGCACCTGTATGCATTTTGTCCTGAGAAAATACATTGAACTGCAGCCGGGTGGAACCAAGTAATGAATAAGGAATCAATAAGGAATGAAACAGAAATAGCATGATAACCGATGATGCAAGGACATTCTGTAAATGGAGGGTAAATAATGAGTAAGATTTTAATTATTGAAGATGAAGTAGCAATTGCAGATCTTGAGAAGGATTATTTGGAGCTCAGTGATTTCAAGGTAGATATCTGCAATACCGGAGATGAGGGACTGAAGACCGCTCTGACAGGCGATTATGATCTGATCATTCTGGACCTGATGCTGCCCGGCATGGACGGCTTCGAAGTATGTAAGAAGATCCGCGAGGAGAAAAATATTCCCATTCTCATGGTATCAGCGAAGAAGGACGACATTGATAAGATCCGCGGCCTAGGGTTGGGGGCGGACGACTATATGACCAAACCTTTCAGCCCCAGTGAGCTGGTAGCCCGCGTGAAGGCGCACATGGCCCGTTATGAGAGACTGGTGGGAACCAACCAGAAGCAGCAGAATGATATCGTGGAGATCCGCGGTATCCGTATTGATAAGACTGCAAGACGTGTCTATGTGGACGGTGTGGAGAAGACGTTTACGACCAAAGAGTTTGATCTGCTGACGTTCCTGGCGGAGCATCCGAACCATGTATTTACCAAAGAAGAATTGTTCCGTGAGATTTGGGATATGGATTCTATCGGTGATATTGCCACCGTTACCGTGCACATCAAGAAGATCCGTGAGAAGATTGAAAAAGATACTGCAAAACCTCAGTATATCGAGACCATCTGGGGTGTGGGCTACCGATTTAAAGTATAAAAGAAGAAAAATAAGATCAGAAGAGAACTCCTATGATGGATTCGGCAACAAACTGTCTCCAATAGGAGTTTTTTATCTAAAAGTGTGTTATAATCATAACATTGCGGATTGCACCCGTGAAATTTGATTAGCGATTCCACTGATGAGATAAAGCATCGGCGGAATGGAGTGTGTTATGAACAGTAAAAAAATAATACAGTTGTCTACGACACAGAAGATCATGCTTAGCTTTCTGTGTGCCATATTAGTGGGTAGCTTCCTGCTGGCATTACCCATCAGTTCAGCTACCGGAGAAGCGGTTCCTTATATAGATGCTTTATTTACGGCTACCACATCCATATGTGTGACCGGTCTGGTGACGGTTCCCACATATTCCACATGGAGCGTCTGGGGACAGATCGTGATCCTGTTTCTGATCCAGTTGGGAGGTCTGGGAGTCATTACGGTCATGTACGGTGTGATGATGGGACTGCACAGACGACTGGGACTGGGTAACCGGTGGATGCTGCAGGATGTGTTTAATCTGAATAATATCTCCGGAATCGTGAGATTCCTCCGCAAGGTCCTCATAGGTACTCTGGTGGTGGAGGGATGCGGAGCTCTTTTGTACATGACAGTATTTGTGCCGGAATACGGACTCAGAGGCATATGGATTTCGATTTTTAATGCCGTATCTGCCTTCTGCAACGCAGGAATGGATATTATGGCGGAAGACAGTCTGTGCGGCTATGTATTTCAGCCAATGGTCAATCTGGTCACGATGTTGCTGATCATATTGGGAGGCTTAGGCTATATCGTCTGGTGGGATGTACTGCGGGTTTTGAAAAATATCCGGAGCCAGAAGCTCAAATGTTTCAGACTGCTGACGCTTCACAGTAAAATAGCACTCACGGTGACAGGAATACTTATTGTAGTGGGAGCGACGGCATTTTATATTTTTGAATACAATAATCCTCTGACAATGCAGGATTACGCGGTGCCGCAACGGATCTGGGCATCCCTGTTCCAGGCAGTAACTACGCGAACCGCAGGTTTTGCCACGATTCCACAAGAGGATCTGACCAATACCTCTGCGATCATTTCGGTGCTTTTGATGCTGATCGGCGGCTCTCCGGTGGGAACCGCAGGAGGAATGAAGACAGTTACAATCGCAGTGCTGTTGGTATCTATGTTTGCCACCATAGGTAATAAGGAGGATGCAGAGCTTTTTGGGAGAAATATTCCGAAGCAGGCGGTGAATAAATCGGTAGCAGTTGTAAGTATGTTTTTTATCATTGCGTCGTTGTCCACAATTCTTTTATCTGTAGTGACAGATGCGGATGTGATAGATATTGTGTATGAAACAGTGAGTGCCACAGCTACTGTGGGATTAAGCAGGAACCTGACTTCCATGCTGAATCTTTGGGGAAAACTGATTATTATCGTGACCATGTATCTGGGAAGAGTCGGCCCCATATCTCTGGTAGTGGCATTCAGCACGCAGAAAAAGAACAAAAATATTGTGAAGAACCCGACAGAAGAGATCAGCGTCGGATAAAGCAGATCGAAGCAACAGGAAGGAAGAGACTATGGGAATCAATCAGACCTATGCAGTATTTGGACTTGGAAGATATGGAAGAAGTGTGGCGAAGGAGTTGGCAGAGAACGGCGCAGAGGTGGTGGCGGTAGACAATAGAGAGGCAGTTGTCAATGCGGCAATCTCAGAGATTCCATACTGTAAATGTGCAGATGTTACAGATCCGGAAGCGTTGAGACAGATCGGTATTGCGAATATTGATGTGGTCATTGTGACCATGGCAAATCATCTGGAAGCCAGTGTTATGGCAACCATGCTGTGTAAAGAACTGGGCGTAAAGACCGTTATCGCCAAATGCGCCACTGAGATAAACTGCAAGATCCTTACGAAAGTAGGAGCAGACCGTGTAGTATTCCCCGAGAGTGAGTCAGGGATCCACCTGGCCAAAAATCTGTTAAGCTCCGGTTTCATGGACATTATCGAATTGTCCCAGGATGTGTCTATGGTGGAAATGGAAGTCAAACAGCAGTGGATCGGGAAGAACCTGATCGAGCTGAATCTGCGGAAAAAATATTCCATTAACGTGGTGGCGATCATCGAAGGAAAAAATGTAAATACCAATATCGATCCGGAAGAACCTCTGACACAGGATATGCGGCTGATCGTTATTGCCAACCGGGCAAAACTCAATAAACTGAAATAGAATAGCTGCGAGCTATAAAAAAGTGAAACTTCTGACGGTGCACTTGAGCACAAGACAGAATGTTTCACTCTTTTTTTATACGGTGACAGCCATCTGGAAAGCTGTAAACAGGTGATCAGTTATCTGCCCGGAAAGTATTCTCATTAAAGGCACCCTGCTGCTTAGCCACGATAGTGGTACATATGGCATCACCGGTGATATTGACAGCGGTACGCAGCATATCCAGGATACGGTCGATACCCATGATCAGTGCAATGCCTTCGGTAGGCAGTCCCACGGAGGTCAGTACCATGGACAGGGTGACCAGACCGACACTGGGGACACCGGCAGTACCGATGGAGGCGATCGTCGCGGTGGCAATGACAGTAGCAATGGCAGCCGGGGTCAGAGGAATACCGTAAGCCTGTGCTATGAAAACAACTGCTACGCCCTGCATAATGGAAGTACCGTCCATGTTAATGGTGGCACCCAGAGGAATCGTAAAGGACGAAATCTGTTTGGAGACACCGATTTTTTTATACAGAGTGTCGATAGACAGAGGGATCGTCGCATTACTGGTGGAAGTGGAGAACGCAAAGGTCATAACCGGGAAGAACTTTTTAATGAACTTAAAAGGATTCAACCGGGTGAACACAAACAGCATGACCTGATATACCACGAAACACTGTACCGCCAGTGCCAGAATGACGCTTCCCATATATTTCAGCATAGGCACAAAAGCGTCGAAGCCGATACCTGCGAAGGTCTTGGCAATCAGGCAGAAGACACCGACAGGGGCTGCTTTCATGACTGCAATCGTCATTTCCATCATAATGTCATTGAACTGACTGAAAAAGTTCGCCACAGTGGAGACCCGGTTGCCCATGGCAGCCAGAAGAATGCCGACAAATAAAGCAAAGAAGATGATCGGCAGCATATCTCCGGCGGACAGAGAGGTAAAAATATTTTTCGGAATAATATTCAACAACGTCTCCGCAAAATCTACCTGGGTGGTCGCGACTTCGGTGGCATCCTCCGGCAACGCAATATTTAAGCCAACGCCGGGATTGATCAGACTGGCAATACCCAGTGCCACGCAGATCGCCAAAGCAGTGGTGCATAGATAGAACAGGATCGTTTTCACACCCACAGTTCCCAACGTTTTCGTGTCACCGATGGCCATGGCACCGCAGACCAGGGAGCAGAATACCAGAGGAACCACCAGCATCTGCATCAGGCGGATAAAACCGTTGCCCAGTACATAGAGAATACCGTTGATCAGAATCGTATCTCTAAAGTACCCTTCCGGCATATAATAATGAATCAGCACACCACATACCGCACCGGTTAAAAGGGCGATAAAGATTTTGGTGGACAAACCGAGTTTTTTCTTTTCTTCTTTGTGTTTTTCCACTATTCCAGTCCTCCGGTTTCTTTCATGTAGGAAGCCAGTGTCTCTCTCCAGCCACTGGGTTCTTCGATGCCGGTAAGACGCAGCATCATATTATCCAGTACGGAATATTTCTCCGGGGTGCCGTCTTTTACTGTGACGGTAAGCCGGTCCTCTTTTCCGGCAAGACGCAGGATCTCTTTCGCGAATTCCAGGCGTGTGCAGGAACCGCCGCTGCATACGGCGTGATAGATACCGTAATGGTCGTTGTCGATGAAAAATTTTACCACGCGTGCAAGCTCTGCAGCGGAGGTAGGTACCGCACGGTCGTTATTTAGCAATTCCATTGTGGATACCTGAGGGTCCACGGCAGCTTCGAGTACTTCATTCAAAAAGTCTTTGCCGATGCCATAGATCCAGGAACTGCGGATAATGACATAGCGGGTCATCAGCTGGATGACGAATTTCTCTCCGGCGTATTTGGATTTTGCAAACAGTCCTACGGGATTTACATCATCGAACTCATTATAGGGTGTGTCGGATGCGCTGGAAAATACATCATCCGTAGAGATCTGTATGAGTTTTGCCTGAATGCTCTCCGCAGACTGCGCCAGATTTCTCGCACCTACGGCGTTTACCTTGTAAGCCATATCTGTCTCCGACTGCGCTGCACCGGCGGAAGGATGATATCCTGCACAGTTGATGACGACATCGGGACGATTGCGGTGCATGAACAGGGAAACTGCATGTTCATCCGTGATATCCAGCTCGTCCTTATCGGTTTCGTATAATTCATATTCCATCATGTCTAACAACCTGATCAACGCCTGCCCCATGTGACCGAGGGAACCGACGATCCATATTTTTTTCATTGTAATATAACCTCCTGCAATTTGTGTGTAACTGAGAACAGTATAACAAGTATATCATAGGAAAGATTCCCCGGAAAAGAGAAAATTAAAAAGAGAGAGAAACTCTATAAAAATTGATATTAACAGGGAGAAAAGGATTTGCTATACTAACCACAGAGAGCAGAATCCGAAGGAAAAGCTCGGGATATATTTGACAGACAGAATCTGGAAAGGCAGGGAGTTTATATGGCAAAATTACGTCTGGGTGCATTGGAAGCCGGCGGTACAAAAATGGTCTGCGCTATTGGGGATGAGAACGGTACAATTTATGAACAGGTATCGATTCCTACAACTACGCCTAAGGAGACGATTCCTAAGATGATCGCTTATTTTAGGGACAAGGGGATCGATGCATTGGGAATTGCCTGTTTTGGACCCATTGAGCTGGACAGAGGTTCCGAAAAATACGGTTATATCACAACCACGCCAAAGCTGGCCTGGAGGGACTGCGATATTGTGGGGCAGATGCAGGAGGCACTTCATTGCCCCGTGGGATTTGATACGGATGTGAATGGTTCCGTCCTCGGCGAAGTGACTTTCGGACAGGCACAAGGGAAAAAGTGCGTCATGTATCTGACCATCGGTACGGGTGTCGGCGGTGGTATTTATAGTAACGGAGAACTGCATCACGGAATGCTCCATCCGGAGACCGGACATGTGCTGATCACGAAGCGGACCGCAGATACTTATGCCGGAAGATGTCCTTATCATAAGAATTGTCTGGAAGGTCTGGCAGCAGGCCCTGCCATCGAAGAACGCTGGGGCAGGAAAGCAGTGGACCTGGCAGATTGTCCGGAAGTATGGGAGCTGGAGGCAGATTACATTGCTCAGGCACTGACCGGCTATGTCATGACGGTATCACCGGAAATGATCATTTTAGGCGGCGGTGTCATGCACCAGGAGCAGTTGTTCCCGCTTATCCGCAAGAAGCTTAAGGAATACATCAATGGCTATATCGTAACGGATGAACTTGAAGACATGGAGCATTATGTGGTGCCGGCATCTCTTCACGATGATCAGGGCATTATGGGATGTCTGGAGCTGGCAAGAAGAGCTCTTGAAAACGATCATTGATAGGGCAGCTGTTTACGATATTGCAGCGGAGACATCTGATATGTCCTGTGAAAGCAGCGGATAAAATGACTCACATTGGGGAAGCCGGACTGCAGGGCAACCTCTGTAACCGGCAGAGAGGAGCTCTCTAACAGATGGCAGGCATGGGTCAGCCTCAGATGCATCAGGTATTGCGTCAGAGTCAGATGAAAATGCTGCTTAAAATAGCGGGACAAATATTTTTCGGATAAATGAAATTGCTCTGCCAGGGTTTCCAATCGAAGGGGTTCCGTGTAGTTATACTGCAGATAAGTCAGTATCTCACGCTGCATCGGATCGTTCCTTTTGGAGCCCATCGGGTTAATGGTTCCGCAGGCAGCGATTTTTTGCAGAAGTGACAACAATAAAATACGTAATCGGAAATGCCCGCTCAAAGTATTTGGAAGCTGTCTGACAGACAGGATCTCACGGATGAGAGAAATGATGTCAGGACAGCTTTTTTCATGGGAAAGATTATGATGCAAAAGCAATTCATGGTTACGCAGGGGAAGGAGAAACTCCGTTTCCAACAGATCGTCCGTCTGAAAGGAAATAAATTCCAGTGGAAACAACAGGGTATGATAGTCTACGCCCGGAATTGCGGAACCCATAAAATGAAGCTCACCGGGATTTACAAAATAGACGGAGCCGCCGGCCGCTTCGTATTCTTCCCCTTCAATGATGACATTAAGAGAGCCGGAGCGGACATATATGATCTCGACCTCCGGATGCCAGTGGACAGGAATCTGAAAAAAAGCAGGCATATCATGCAGGTGATAACAGCTAAAAGGAAATTCTTTTGTTCCGTGAATGCGTTCTTCTCTTAATTCGGGGTACATAGGCAGGCCTTTCTGTGAAGTGGATCGGGGGATATTATGGTCAGATTACTATAAAAGTAGAAATAAGTCAATTTTATGTGGTAAAAATGCAAGTTTTAGCAAAGATAAAGTAGTAATATGTAAAAACTAAAGGAACTATTCTGAATAGTTACAAAATGAAAATGCAAATTTATAGGAACCGCAGAAAGGATATAAAACATACGATGGAAGGACAGAATAAGTCATTATTTCAATTATTTGTACCACTGTGTCTGGAGACGATCTTTTACATGTTGTCCGGAATGGTGGATACCTTAATGCTTTCTTCTGTGGGAGATCAGGCAGTCGGAGCAGTCGGAACAGCAAATACTTATATCGGTGTGTTCATTATTATGTATTCGGTAGTTTCTATGGGAATGCTGGCTGTGATGACACAGAATATCGGTGCGGGCAGACCGGGGATCGCCTGTCAGGCAAAGACTCTGGGATTATGGTTTAATGGGATCCTGGGTGTTGTGATGTCTGTGTTTTTGTTTTTCTGTTCCGATGGGATTTTGTATGTGGTAGGTATTGCACCGGCATTGAAGGAGCCTGCCGTACAATACCTGCGGATCGTCGGAGGCGGAAGCATACTGAACGCGATGATTCCCATACTGGCAGGATATCTGCGTGCATTTGGATATACGAAACAGCCTCTGATCGCAACTGTGACAGGTAATATTTTGAACTTTATATTAAATGCCGTGTTTCTGTTTCGATTCCACCTCGGCGTGCAGGGGGTTGCATCCGCAACAGTGATTTCCAAAGTAGTGAATCTGATATTGATAGTGATCTTTGTACGGCGGCTGATCCCTGCAAAAAAATATTCGGAGAGGGTAAATTCCGGAGAGATTTTGCGGAAGATCATCCGGATCGGATTACCTTCCGCTTTGGAGAATATTATTTATAATGTAGCGATGACACTGGTGATCCGTTTTCTGAACCAGATGGATACAGAAGGAATCAATGTGGCTGCCCGCTCCTATACGGCACAGATCACGAATTTATCCTTCTGTGTGGGAAGTGCACTTGCCCAGGCGAATGCCATTATGACCGGATGGTACATGGGTGCGGGAAAATATGAAATATCTGTCAGCTGTGAGGAAAATAGAAACGGGAAGCCAGATCAGGGAACTGGGCGATTATTGTTTCTGCAGCTTTTTCAGGATGGAAAAGCCGTCCTCGCCGGGCAGCATCACGTCTAAGATCACCAGCTCCGGCTCAGCGGCACGCATGGCCTGCCAGAAGGGCTCGGCGCTTTCAAAGCCCTGCACCTCGTAGCCGTTGGATTGCAGGGCGTACTGCTCCAGTTCGCGGATGGAAGCATCGTCCTCTACAATATAGATCATAACTCAGTTCTCCTCAGCAGTCTGTCCGTCCGGGAACAGATACCGCTCACGATAGCGGCCCAGACGGCGGTGGAATTCTTCACTTTCCTTGGTGTCGTTGCCGTGGCGCAGGTCGTTCAGGTAAGCGTGGGTGTCAAAGCTGTCCTGTGCCACCTCGATCTGCGCAACTGCCACGTTGCTGCAATGGTCGCACACACGCTCGTAGTTGGTCAGCAGATCGTCCAGCACAAAGCCGTACTCAATGGAGCAGCTGCCGGTCTGCAGGCGGGCGATGTGGTGTGCCTTGATGGCACG
>OHPD01001304.1_pt1 | contig 10718 bp, 7 predicted proteins | sample 1577641 | NCBI WGS metagenome assembly OHPD01 (sample SAMEA3879532, study PRJEB24766) | human gut metagenome | biome: human-associated habitat; feature: feces | place: USA | collected 1985/1987
GTGACTTTTACATAGACTTTTGCTTCCGGATTCACGGAATACACCCCAAGTGCAAAGGCATCAATGCCTCCGGTGACTTCGGAATTGGAGGAATCCATCGCTGCCACATATCCCAGCTTATTGGTTTTGGTATTCATTCCCGCTACGATTCCGCTTAAATATCTTGCCTGATAGATCCGCCCGAAATAATTGACAAAGTTTTTGCCGTTGCTCTTATATCCGGTTCCATGTGCAAAATATATATCCGGATATTTTTCCGCCATCTCCTCCGTGGCATCCATATATCCCCAGCTGGTGGTAAAAATAATATTGCATCCATCATCCACACACTCCTGAATCGCTTTTTCGGTTGCCTCTTTACCCGAATCATCAACATTTATTTTTCTGTCAATCTGTTCATCTGACAATCCAAGATTCTGCTGCATTGCCTGAATGCCAAGATCATGCGTATAGGTATATCCACTGCCTTCTGCCGGATCCGATAAGTGCAAAACCCCTACCTTGATCTTGTCCTTTGAAATCCCTCCACTTTCCGTTCCCGTTGTTTTGGTGGAAGCCTCCTGTGTGCTTCCCTCATTCGTTGCATAATCATCGACCTGTCCGGCTGCCCCGCATCCTGCCAGCAAGATACCGGTAAGTGCCATGGCAAGCAGTCTTCGCCCTTTCCATTTCATAGCGTTCCTCCTTCGCACATTATATCCATTTTCTCCCCTGTAACCTCATAATATTTATTATATCCAATTCACCCCCATTCTTCCAGTAAAATTTTAAAAACACCGTGCCCGTTCCCGTGTGCCCGGCACAATAAAAAGTGGGAACCGAAACATACGGTTCCCACTAAAGGAGGAGTTAAAATATTTTTATGATAATTTCCAGATTTCTTTGTTGTACTGCTCAATCGTTCTGTCAGAGGAGAAGAAACCTGCCTTGCTGATGTTGATCAGTGCTTTCTTTGCCCATGCCTTGCGATCGGTATAAGCTGTATAAGCTTTCTCTCTGGTTGCAATATATTCCTCGAAATCCGGGAATGTCATAAACCAGTCTTTGTTTAACAACTCATTGTACAGACGCTCTAAGTTCTCACTGCATCCTACAGACTTTACAGTGTCACTTACAATAAAGTCAACGGCTCTCTTTAACTCAGAATCTTTCTCATAGTAGCTTCTGGAGTTGTAATCGCCTCTTGCATAGCGGTCGATAACAGTCTGGGAATCCTCACCGAAAGTAAAGATATTCTCATTTCCAACCAGCTCTGCGATCTCAACATTTGCTCCGTCCATAGTTCCAAGTGTCAGTGCTCCGTTTAACATGAACTTCATGTTACCGGTTCCGGATGCCTCCTTGGATGCCAGAGAGATCTGCTCGGAGATATCGCAGGCAGGGATCAGCTTCTCGGCATAGCTTACGTTGTAGTTCTCTACCATAACAAGCTTCATGTAAGGGCTGACTTCCGGATCGTTATTGATAATGTCGGACATTACCAGCAGGAGATGAATGATATCCTGAGCGATCACATACGCAGGTGCAGCCTTTGCACCAAAAATGAAGGTCAGCGGTGTAGAAGGCTTCTTGCCACCCTTAATCTCCAGATATTTGTGAATGATATACAGTGCGTTCATCTGCTGACGCTTATACTCATGCAGACGCTTTACCTGAATATCGAAGATGGAATCGGGATTCAGCTCCACGCCTTCCTTATCCTTGATATAGGATACCAGCTCGGTCTTCTTGGTCTTCTTGATATCATAGATAGCATCCAGTACCGCCTGATCGTCCTTATGCTCTAACAGCTTCTGTAATTCTTCGGCATCCTTCTTGTAACCGTCGCCGATGGTCTGGGTCAGGAACGCAGCCAGCTCATGGTTACAGGACAGCAGCCATCTGCGGAAGGTGATACCATTGGTCTTGTTGTTGAACTTTTCAGGGTAAATCTTGTAAAAATGATTCAGTTCGCTCTGCTTCAGAATCTCGGTATGAATTGCTGCCACACCGTTGACGCTGTAACCGTAATGGATGTCGATGTGTGCCATGTGCACTCTCTTATCCTTATCGATGATCTGAACTTTTTCGTCCTTATATTTCTTTGCCACACGGTCACTCAGCTCCTTGATGATGGGAACCAGCTGAGGAACTACCTTTTCAATATAAGCCAGAGGCCACTTTTCCAGAGCTTCTGCCAGGATGGTGTGGTTGGTATACGCGCAGGTGCGACTTACGACGTCAATGGCTTCATCCATGGTGAAGCCTTCCTCAGTGGTGAGGATACGGATCAGCTCAGGGATAACCATAGTAGGATGGGTATCGTTGATCTGGATTGCCACATGTTCAGGCAGAGTATGCAGATCATAGCCTTTTTCCTTTACTTCCTTCAGGATCAGCTGGGCACCGTTGCATACCATGAAGTACTCCTGATAGATACGTAACAGGTTACCGGCCTCATCGGAATCATCCGGATACAGGAACAGAGTCAGGTTCTTCTCAATGGCTTCCTTATCGAAAGTGATGCCTTTCTTTACCAGGCTCTCATCCACGGTCTCAATATCAAATAAGTGCAGCTTGTTCAGTCCGTTCTCATAACCTACCACGTCAATATCATACAATACGGAAGTCACCTTGCGGTCACCGAAAGCTACTTCAAACTTAGTGCCGGTGTTGTTCAGCCAGGAATCCTTCTGGATCCAGTCGTTCTTCTCAGCATTCTGGAGATGATCCTTGAATACCTGCTTGAACAGACCGAAGTGGTAGTTCAGACCGATACCGTCTCCGGGAAGTCCCAGAGTAGCGATGGAATCCAGGAAACATGCTGCCAGTCTTCCAAGTCCACCGTTACCAAGAGAGGGTTCCGGCTCTGCCTCTTCGATGTCTGCCAGATTCTTGCCGTTTTTCTTCAGGATATCGCTCAGCTCCTCATAGATGCCTAAGTTGATCAGGTTGTTGGATAACAGCTTACCGATCAGGAACTCCATGGAAATGTAATATACTTTCTTGTCTCCGGTGATTGCAGGAGTCTCTGCCATCTTCTCTTTGGTCAACTGCAGTACTCCGGTGTACAGCTGTGCATCGGTGCAGGCACCGATATTTTTTCCATACATTTTGCCGGTGATCTCGTTTAATGTCTGCTCTAAATTCATCTTTAACCCCATTTCCGCACGTTTCCCCAGGGAAGCGCACTATTTTTCTATTCTCTCTGTTGCGGTTTTCCCTGAATCAGCGGATGCCATTTCCTCCGTTTTTCAGGAAAAATAGTTTTGTTGCTCTCTTACAATACACAGGATACCATAGGAAAACGTTTTCCGCAACCCTTTCTTTGATTTTCCTGGATTTTTGTGCAAAATAGCTTAACAGATAATGTCCTTATAGTACATTTTCACAATACTGTGGGGCATGACTACCTGATGTCCCTCGCCGCCGTTCATCAGCTGATGTACTTCTTCCACGGCTCTGCTGGAGATGCTGTAGAAATCCTGTCTGATAGTATTCATCTGCTTACCGACATATCCCATCAGGGTGATGCCATCGAAACCACACACCGGACGGAAAATGTCCATATCGATCAGGGCGTTCATGGCGCCGATTGCCATCAGGTCGGAGGCACAGACTACCACGTCCTTATTTTTCGCGTATTTCAGTGCCACGTTTCTCGCTGTCAGCTCACTGAAATCTCCCTGTCTCACCATCATGGTCAGATCCAAGTCTTTCACCAGACGCTTCATGCCTTTTAATCTCTGTTCCGTGACATAACCGTCTCTTCTGCCTGCGATGTACAACACACGCTTGCAATTATCGTCCAGCACCGTCTTTTTCGCCACATCGTACTGGGCCTGTTCCTGATCGATACTGATGTATGTGGTCCTGGCATTCACAATCGGTGCATCCACTACCACACAGGCGAACTGCTTTTCCCGGATGAGTTTCTGCAGCACTTTATCTTCTTTGGACATGCCATAGATCACAACGCCCGAGATACTTTGTGACAGAAAAGATCTGGTGATCTCTTCCGCTGTCATTCCAGCGATCATAGAAGGAAAGATCGTCACGACTTCCACATTCAGTTCTTTCGCCTTATCCAATGCCCCTACCAGATACTGCATGAAGATCTGGTCAATGGCCTGGGTCTGTCTATTGGGATCCAGCACCAGCGCAATTCTTCCAAACTGCTTGGAGGAAAGCGCCGCAGCAATGGAATTCGGAATATAATTCAGTTCCTTGATGGCGTCCTGTACCTTTTTCTTCGTCTCTTCACTGACATTCGGGTAGCCGTTTAAGACCTTGGATACTGTTGAAATTGCCACTCCGGCATGTTTTGCCACTTCCTTGATTGATACCATAAATCCCCCGTTCCGGCCGCAGACCCCTGCGCCCGTTTTCCTCCGTTACCGCGACGGAATGCGGTTTTGTTCCATTTGACGTTTGCTCATATATTCTCTATACTATAAGTTAATGGAAGTTTCGTCAATGTACAGCATTTACGAAATATGGCGTGAATTTTTGGAAAAGGTTTTCCAAAACAGATTAAAATAGGACAGCGAAAGCGCTGGAAAGGCAACACATATCATGGCAGTCATCAAAAGTGTGGAAGAAAAATATATGAAAGAAGCCCTGAAACAGGCAAAAAAAGCCTACGCTCTGGGAGAAGTTCCCATCGGTTGTGTCATCGTACACGAGGGAAAGATCATCGGCCGGGGTTACAACCGCCGCAATACAGATAAAAATACGCTGGCGCATGCGGAGATCACAGCGATCAACAAAGCCAGCAAGGTCATCGGTGACTGGCGTTTGGAAGAGTGTACCCTCTATGTGACACTGGAGCCCTGCCAGATGTGCGCAGGTGCCATCGTGCAGGCCCGGATCCCCGAAGTCGTCATGGGCTGCATGAATCCCAAGGCCGGATGCGCCGGATCCATCCTGAATATACTGGAAATGCCCCAGTTTAACCATCAAGTGAAGGTTACCCGGGGCATTTTGGAAGTGGAATGCAGTCAGATGCTGAAAACCTTTTTCGAAGAACTCCGCATCCGCAACAAGCAGGAAAAAGAAGCCAGGAAGTCCTTAAGCAGTCTCTCGTAACGATGCTTCTTCTCCTTTATCCTGTGTATGTCCGCTCTTTTTGAATTTTCTGAGTTTCGGCAGCTTGCAGAGCAGAAGTCCCGTCTGATACAATCCCTCTGGTGCATACAGGATCATAAATACACAATATGGGAATACATATCTGCTCTTGGCTTCCCACAGAATACTGAACAGAAATCCGCCGAACACAGCAATCCAGGGCAGCCACAGTGATATCGGAACCTCCTTTTTCTTCCACCACAAGATTCCCAGCATGACCAATGCCATAAGTCCAGCCAAATATAGGATACTCTGGTAATAATTTGTAAGCTTCCATATAGTTCTTCCCAGTTCACCGTAATACAGACTCTCCAGAACAGGAGACAATTCCGCTCCTTCTTCAAAACTTTCCGTACTTTCCAACGCTGCATACATCGGCTCTATCCACTGGCCCTCCACCTTATTTTTGAAAAAGTTGAATGCCATTCCCGGATCCTGTGAAAATTCTTCCAACCGTTCCCGGATATATTCTTTTCCCTGCTGCGCGGCAAGTTCCTGTTGACAATCATAATCTGTAAATGTTGCCTGCTGATATCGGTTATAGACCCCCGCTCTGCCTTCCGTCTCCTGTAATCCCATAGCAACCCACAAAATACTGGGAATACCGACTCCACTGGGATATCCCGACCGGACTTCATAGATTACATCTACTGCCTTCACAGATAATGCTGCCGTCAGAAGGATCGCTGTTCCCGCCATAAGATATCGTACTTTCTTTTTTCTGAGACTTACCAGCAGAACATAGACTGCCACGGCAACGAGAACGATCCATGTATTTTTCCGGGCAAGTACCGCCAGCCCCGCTGCAAAGGATGCCAATGCAATATATCTCTTCTGCCCGGAATGTTCATAGGCTGCCACACCATAAAACAATATGATTCCGAAGCTGATGCTGAGCACATCACCATAGATATAAGGAAGATAAAATAAAAGAGGCAAACAACCCAGCATCATCACACAATACAGTATCCGGAATACCGGTCTGTCCGTGTTCAGCTTCAGGAACCCATAGCCCGCCAGTATCGTAAGTATCCACCATACGACATGAAGGATCTTGGCCGGTCTGTAGTTAAAGTCGCCGAACAAGGTAAACAGGATCTCATAGAGGATTGCCAATCCCTTCTGCTGCTGGTACATTCCCACATACCCGCCAATGCTCAGCATGCTGAAATTGCCATCTCTACAATATGCAGCAAACGCTGTAGTATTAATCTGGTCTCCTACGGGATAATAGGGATTCTTGCATACATAGAATACCCCCAGAATAAACGCAATGACGCTCGTCACAATTAACGTACACAGGCAGATCTTTTCCTGCTGGGACTTATCTTTTTTCATCAACACTTTGTCAATTCCCATGGTACAAAGCGATGCAGCAAAAAAAACCGCGATATGAGCCCAGGTCTTGTCCCCGACCAGCACTCCTCTGGTTCTGCCATCCACCGCACCGTAATAGGAATATTTGCAGGCCCAGTAGCTGAGAAGCATCATCATTGCCAGAGCGCACACCAATAAGATTCCGAGCAGTGCATGATATAGTTTTTGGTTTTTATCTGTCTGTAACTGCCTGGTATTCATTTTCTTTCGATATCCTTTTCTCCCAGAGTATTATCATTTTATCTTGTTATTATTGTAATTATCCGATTATCGCACATCATTATGTTGATTATAGCACGCGCATACCTATTCTTCAAGGTAAAGAGGCTTGACAAAGCCGCCGGAAACAGATACACTTAAAAAGCCGTATATGTCGGGTTGCCATGCAGTGGTGATGAAACTCGGTCTTACGCAATGGAAATCTACGAACCGTGTCAGGTTGGGAACAAAGCAGCACTAAGTAGAACCTTCCATGTGCCGTAAGGAAACTGGGTGGAGCTGCTGTCATGGTCCGGCGTATGCGGTTTTGACATTTGTAGCTATGAATAAGAAGGAAGTACAGATATGGCTGTAGAGACTACCACTTTTTCAAATAATAGCGCCGACACCTGGTTCCGTGACATCATGTTCGACTGTGTGCTTTGCCCACGTGCCTGCCATGTGAACCGTCTCGCCGGTCAGACCGGGTACTGCGGGCAGACCGCTGAACTCATGGCAGCGAGAGCTTCCCTGCATTATTGGGAAGAGCCCTGTATTTCCGGTACTTCCGGCTCCGGAACCGTCTTTTTCTCCGGCTGTAATCTCAGATGTGTCTTTTGTCAGAATCATAATATTGCTTTGGGTAAGGCCGGACGAGTCATTGCTCCGGAGCATCTGGCGGAAATCTTTCTGCAATTGCAGGAACAGGGGGCCAATAATATCAACCTCGTCACCCCGACTCATTTTCTGCCGCAGATCGTTATTGCACTGGAGCAGGCAAAACAGCAGGGGCTGCATCTTCCCATTGTATACAATACCGGCAGCTATGAATCTCCGGAGGCACTGCGCCATCTGGAAGGGCTGGTGGATATTTATCTTCCGGATCTGAAATATTTTTCCCCGGAACTTTCCACTGCGTATTCCCATGCTCCGGATTATTTTGAAACTGCCTGTGCAGCCATTTCGGAAATGTATCGCCAGGTGGGGGATTCTGTCATCGATGAAGATACCGGATTAATGCAGCACGGGATGATCGTCCGCCATCTGCTTCTGCCCGGACAGACAAAGGATTCCAAAAAAATCCTGCGCTATCTCCATGAGACCTATGGAGATCATATTTATATCAGCATTATGAATCAGTATACACCTCTGCCACAGGTAGCGGACATTGAGGTGCTGAATCGTACCGTAACGCCGGAAGAATACGACCGGGTATTGCGATTTGCAGAGCGGATCGGCATCGAACGAGGTTTTCGTCAGGAAGGAACGGCCGCCAGTGAAAGCTTTATTCCGGAATTCGATGAAAGGGGACTGTGATCCTCTCACAGTTCCACCGAGATCAGATAATATCCGAAGTCTCCTTCCCAAGCCGGTTCTCTGGCTCCTTCAAAGCTCTCAAAGCCAAACATTCTCGCGACCTGTTTCTCCCGTTCGTAAAAGTTTCCCGGAACTCCTATGTAATACTTTGCCTGCCCGGCTGCTTCCTGCCGCAGTAACAGCAAATGTCTGTAATTGTAATATCCATGCAGTAAAAAGCTGTTATGGGTCATCTGATAACAGCGTTCCCGCAGGACCACGAAATCCTCCGGTCCCACGGAGAGAAATTCTCTGGCATCCCGGAAGGGATGAATGTGTGGGTAAATGCTGCTTAACTGCTCCCATTTGGTATCTTTCATGTGCAGGGTGTGTTCCGTAACGGCAGCGGATTCCTTTGCCGTTTGTGCTTGCCGTTTTCCTGTCTCCATGGGAATGGCTGCTTCCGCTGTTACCTCTGCTTTCTTCTCTATCAGCTTCGGTTCTTCGCTTTTCATCACGTTTTCCGGCTTTGGCACAGATTTCTTTTTGGTATCTCCGGTTCCTTCGAATTTCCCAACGATGGCACAATTCCTTTCCAGCGGAATGCGTATCCCAAGTATCTGCTCCCTCTCTTTTTCCAATGGAATCCTTTTCTCACAAGAAGCTCTTCCTTGATCTGTCGTCATTTCGCACAGCTGCTGTTCCCCGCTTTCCCATTGCAAATACAGCAGTATCCCCTTACCGGACACGATTTCCTGTCCATTCAGCTGCACTGTCAAAATTTCTTCTTTATCCAGGCTTTCCAACCTCGCATATCCCGCACTTCGGATTCGCTGCCCGTTTTCCTGTAATTCCAGATAACTGATCTGTTTCCGATATGACATAAAAATCCCCCCGCATAAAGTATTCTAACTATCTTTATGCAGGGGGTTGTCCTTAATATGCCTGGTTGTCCAGATATTTCATATAATTAACGACCATCAATGCGATTTTGAAGGTCAATGCATCATCGAAGCTGCGCAGGTCCAGTCCGGTGCTCTTCTGGATCTTCTCAATACGATACACCAGCGTATTGCGGTGTACGAACAGCTGTCTGGAAGTCTCCGACACATTCAGATTGTTCTCAAAGAACTTGTTCAATGTATTCAATGTCTCTTCGTCCAGATCGTAGGGTACATTGTCTCCGAAGATCTCTTCGATGAAGATCTTGCACAGATTCACCGGCAGCTGATAGATCAGTCGTCCGATTCCCAAAGTGCTATAGGCAATGACTTTTTTCTCTGCATAGAAGATCTTGCCTACATCCAGTGCCATCTTAGCTTCCTTGTAGGACTTGGAGACATCCTTCAGTTCCTGTACCACAGTACCGTATGCAACTTTTACATCCAACAATGCTTCCGCATTCATCATGGCCACAATAGTCTCTGCCAGTTCGTGCAATGCCTGCGGCGTTGTAGTATTCTCCACAGACTTGATCAGGATCAGGCTGGATTCGTCTACAGCAGTCACATAATCTCCCGACTGGGGTGAGAACATGCTCTTAAGCACTTCCGATACAATACCGTCCTTCTCATCCTTCGTCTCGATCAGATATACCGCTCTGGGACAAGTTACTTCCACATGAAGCTTCTTCGCTCTGTTGTAGATATCTACCAACAACAAATTATCCAGTAACAGATTCTGGAAGAAGTTGTTCCGGTCAAAACGCTCTTTATAGGCAATGACGAGATTCTGAATCTGGCTGACGGCAATCTTGCCCACCATATACACATCGTCCGTCATTCCGCGGGCAACCAGCACGTATAAAAGTTCACCTTCATCACGGATCTTCAGAAGATGATGCACTCCGATCACCTGACTGTCCGCAGGGGATGCTGCAAAGCCTGTGATCAGATCGGTCGTAATGTCATCTCTCTCCATGGTAGATGCCACTTCGGATCCGTTCAGGTCATAGACTCCGAGGTCAACTTTTGTGATTGCTTTCAATTCATCAATGCTTGTCTGTATAATCTGGCCTGTAATCATATTGTCCACGCCTTTCTGTAATATTTCATATCCGCTTGCTCTACTCATAACCAAAAAGCCCCTATGCAAGCAGTCTCGCCTTTTAACTATGTCCCACAATCCTTCCCCTCTATTCGCATATCGTTGGATTGGCAGCACTATATATGTTTAGTATAAAGGATTTGTGCATTTGGTGCAAGCAAAATGCTGAAAAAAGACCCTGTCTGTAATCGCAGACAGGGTCTTGAAATTTCTGATTAAAACTAGTTGGTAATAACCTGCTCGGTCTCTTTGTCGAATACATGGATCTTCTCAACATCCAGAGCGAACTTAACGGTATCGCCGGGTCTTGCAGTGGTACGAGAATCTACTCTTGCGGTCATAGGGAACTCGTCAAGATCGAAGTACAGATATACTTCTGCACCAAGTAACTCGTAAACCTTGATGGTAGAGGTAAATACGCTCTGAGGAGAGGTCTCAATGTACATCTCAGAATCATATACATCCTCAGGACGGATACCGAAGGTAACAACCTTTCCATCGTAACCGCCATCGATCAGCTTCTTGGACTTAGCGGGAGGAAGAGGAATGCTGTGGCCTGCGATTACCAGGTTAGCGATGTCGCCTTCTACCTTAACAGTAGCATCTAAGAAGTTCATCTGCGGAGATCCCATGAATCCTGCTACGAACAGGTTACAAGGCTTCTCATACAGGTTCTGAGGAGTATCTACCTGCTG
>OHPD01001309.1_pt1 | contig 10659 bp, 7 predicted proteins | sample 1577641 | NCBI WGS metagenome assembly OHPD01 (sample SAMEA3879532, study PRJEB24766) | human gut metagenome | biome: human-associated habitat; feature: feces | place: USA | collected 1985/1987
TTTTATCTGATTTTAAAAAGTTAATACAATGGGAAGATATATAGGACCTAAATCCAAGATCGCCAGAAAGTTCGGCGAAGCTATTTTCGGTGCGGACAGAGTTCTCGAGAAGCGGAATTTCCCTCCCGGACAGCACGGTCTTGCACGCAAGCGCAAAAAAGTATCGGAGTACGGCCAGCAGCTCAGCGAGAAGCAGAAGGCGAAGGCTACGTACGGTCTTCTGGAGAAACAGTTCTCCCGTACGTACGAGCAGGCTGCCCGTATGGGCGGTATCACGGGTGAGAACCTGCTGAAGCTGCTCGAATGCCGTCTGGACAATGTGGTATATCGTCTGGGCATCGCTCCGACGCGCGCCGCTGCCCGCCAGTTGGTGTCGCACTGCCACATCTGCGTAAACGGCAACGTGGTGAATATTCCGTCCTACTCGCTCAAAGTGGGCGACATCGTGTCGGTACGTGAAAAGTCGAAAAGTTTGGAAGTCATTGTCGGATCTCTGGCCGGCGGTTCGAAGAGCCGCTACGCTTGGCTCGAGTGGGACGGTGCGGCTATGGCCGGCAAGTTCCTGCAGCGTCCCGAGCGCGAGGAGATTCCCGAAAACATCAAGGAGCAGCTTATCGTCGAGTTGTATTCCAAGTAGTAATTAAACAACCAATTCAATATTATGGCAATATTAGCATTTCAGAAACCTGAAAAGGTTATCATGCTCGAATCCACTTCGTCGTTCGGAAAGTTCGAATTCCGACCGCTGGAGCCTGGGTTTGGTATGACCGTCGGTAACGCTTTGCGCCGTATCCTGCTCTCCTCGCTGGAGGGGTATGCGATTACGACCGTCAAGGTTGCCGGCGTGGACCATGAGTTTGCCGCTATCCCTGGAGTGATGGAAGGTATGATCGACATCATCCTGAATCTCAAGCAAGTTCGTTTTATCCGCACGGTTGACAACCAGGATGCCGAGAAGGTATCGGTCAATGTGGCGGGTGTAACGGAGCTGACGGCAGGATATATTTCGAACTACCTCTCGTTCTTCAAGGTATTGAATCCCGAATTGGTTATCTGTCATCTGGCACCCGGTACTAAAATGCAACTCACGCTCACCATCGGCAAAGGACGCGGTTACGTGCCTGCCGAGGAGAATACTCCCGCCGATTGTGAGTTCGGTACGCTTCCGATCGACTCGATTTTCACGCCCATCAAGAACGTGAAGTACTCGATCGAAAACTACCGCGTCGAGCAGAAGACCGACTACGAGAAATTGAATTTGGAGATTACTACCGACGGATCAATTCACCCGACGGATGCTTTGAAGGAAGCAGCCAAGATTCTCATCCAACATTTCATGCTCTTCTCCGACGAGAAGATCACCGTGAATATGGAGGATACGAACGGTGCGGAGGAGTTCGACGAGGATATCCTGCACATGCGCCAACTCCTCAAGACGAAACTTTCGGATCAGGATCTGAGCGTTCGTGCTTTGAACTGTCTGAAAGCCGCCGATGTGGATACGGTGGGTGACCTGGTGAAACTCAATCGCAACGATCTGCTCAAATTCCGCAACTTCGGTAAGAAGTCGCTGACGGAGCTCGACGAGCTGCTCGCGTCGCTCAATCTGAAGTTCGGCATGGATGTATCTATCTACAAACTTGATAAAGACTAACTTAAATGAGACACAATAAGAATTTCAATCACCTGGGCAGACAGGCCGGCCACCGCAAGGCTATGTTGTCGAACATGGCGTCGTCGCTGATTCTGCACAAGCGTATCGAGACCACCGTTGCCAAGGCGAAGGCTGTGAAGCAGTTCGTGGAGCCGCTGGTGACCAAGTCGAAAGAGGACACGACCCATTCGCGTCGTATCGTATTCTCGTATTTGAAGCAGAAGGAGGCCGTGACGGAACTGTTCCGCACGATCGCCCCGAAAATCGCAGATCGTCCGGGCGGTTACACCCGCATCCTGAAGACCGGATTCCGGTTGGGCGATGCCGCCGATATGTGCATCATCGAATTTGTCGATTTCAACGAGGCTTACACGTTGGGTATTCTTCCGACGGCTGCCGAGGCGAAACCCAAGACCCGTCGCTCGCGCGGTAAGAAGGCTGCCGATGCTGCTGCCGAAGCAGCTCCGGCCACTGAAGGCGGCGAGGAGAAGAAAGCTGCGAAACCGGCTGCCAAGAAAGCTGCGGCTGCGAAGCCGGCTGCTTCCAAGGCTGCGGCCGGTGCGAAGAAAGTCGCTGCTCCGAAGGTTGCCAAGAAGACCAACGTGGGCAAGAAGATGTAATTCCGAATACGGTTGGAAGAAAAAGGACGGTGTTTCGACATCGTCCTTTTTTTGTGGTGCCGTCGGACTTGAATTCATATTTCCGGATCGTTCGGAAAATCCGAGGCGGCATAGATCTCTTTGCAGGCCGGTTCCGGTATGACTTTCCGTATTCTGGTTTATTGGTCAAAATAGCACATAAAACAGTAGCCCGTATTCTTTGTTTTTCGTGACGATACTCTTTGCTCTCGATTTCGTCCTGTTTCCGGTTCGGTTTGTTTTCGGAAGCACGGCGCTTTTGTCCGCCGAAGCTGATTCGGTTGCTTGGCATTCCCAGGGCTGTCGTTATTTTGGTTCGTAACGGTTTCACAACTTTAACCCGATCAGAATCGCCATAGTTTTTTCATTTATTCGGTTATTATTTTGGTTTGCACGGGATTTTATGGAGGGGGAGGAAATTTAACGACCTATGCCGCATTACTGCCAATGCCGAATCTTATACGGAGTGTTCGGCGGGCGGAGGGGTAAATCTGTGGCAAGGATGATTCCGGTTCTGTCGGTATTCGTTGCATCGGCAATGGTGGGACTTTACTTCAGGCTATTCCTTCATTATGTGGTGCTTTGCGAGGGGTGCGTTTTAGGATTGCACTGTCGATGAGGCGTATCGTATTGCTTGTACGAGTCGGCTGGCCGGACGATTTTCCACAAAAGAGGGATAGCGGACCGCATCGGGAGGAGGTGAAGACTTGCGGGCGCGGAAGCTCTTTGTTCAGTTTTTTTGAGGATGAATGGATAGATCGAGGATGAAAAAGCTGCGGATGAAATATTTCATCCGCAGCTTTCGTTAAAATTTAGTAACAAAAAGTTACGCTGTTAGATAATTTTTTCCAACTCGTTGAGCGTATTGCGGATTTCGTCGTCCGAAATTTCGTAATCCCGGAGTTTTCCGGCGAAATACTGTTCGTAGGCGTACAGGTCGATCTGTCCGTGTCCCGAGAGGTTGAAGAGGATCGTTTTGGAAACGCCTTCCTCCTTCGCCCGTTTCGCTTCGCGGATCGCCTGTGCGATGGCGTGAGCCGATTCCGGAGCCGGGATAATGCCTTCCTGCGGCCAGAGTTTCCGTCTGCGGTACGGATTGTGCTTCGATGACCTTGTCTTTCAGCAACTGGCTTACGATCGAACCGGCCCCGTGGTAACGCAAACCTCCGGCGTGAATATCCGACGGATGGAAGTTGTGGCCCAGCGTGTACATCGGGAGCAGCGGAGTGAAACCTGCTACGTCGCCGAAGTCGTACTGGAATTTACCACGGGTCAGTTTGGGGCACGACTGTGGCTCGACGGCAATTACGCGGGTCTTCTTACCGTTGGTCAGGTTGTCGCGCAGGAACGAGAAGCTGATGCCGGCGAAGTTGCTGCCTCCTCCGAAGCAACCGATCACCACGTCCGGGTACTCCCCGAACAGCTCCATCTGTTTCACGGCCTCCTCGCCGATGATCGTCTGGTGCAACAGTACGTGGTTCAAAACAGAACCCAAACAGTAACGGGTATCCTGAGGATTTTGCAGCGCCATTTCTACGGCTTCGGAGATCGCCATGCCCAGACTGCCCGAATCGTTGGGGTTCTTTGCAAGGGCGGCCCGTCCGGCGGCTGTAATTTCGCTCGGCGAGGCATACACGTCTGCGCCCCAGGTGTTCATCATCAGCTTGCGGTAGGGTTTCTGGTTGAAGCTCACCTTGACCATGAAGACTTTCAGGTCGATGCCGAAGTGCTGCGTAGCCATTGACATCGCGGCTCCCCACTGTCCTGCTCCGGTTTCGGTGGTCAGATGGCGGATTCCCTGCTTGTAGTTGTAGTAAGCCTGCGGAATCGCGGTGTTGGTCTTGTGCGAGCCGACGGGCGATACGCTCTCGTTCTTAAAGTAGATCTTGGCCGGGGTGTCGAGAGCCTTTTCCAGGCCGTAGGCACGTACCAGCGGGGTAGAGCGGTAGATCTTGTATAGATCCTGCACCTCTTCCGGAATGTCGATGTAGCGTTCGGTGGACATCTCCTGTTTCATCAGCTCCTCGGCGAAGAGGGCGCTCATCTGTTCGAGCGTCACCGGCTCTTTGGTCGCCGGGTTCAGCGGCGGCAGCGGTCGGTTCTTCATGTCGCTGACGATGTTATACCATTGGGTCGGCATCTGGGATTCGGGTAGGATAATTTTTTTCGTTTTCATAATCGTTTGTTTTTATTATGATTGTAATTTTCAGTGTTGCGTGGAAGTTACGAAAAAAGCGTTGTCTGCTCGGCAAACAACGCTTTTGATATTTTTGACTGTATGGATCGGATTTTCTCGGCTTATTTCATACAAATACCAATGGACTCATTGTTTACCTTAAACAAAGAGCGCCACCACCAGTTCTGCGTCGAAAATCTTGTCATTTCTACTGTTCTTTGGATGCAAATGTACGCGTTTTTTTCACAATGCAACTTTTTTTTGATTTTTTTTCAGCGAGAGATTTCGGATAAAATAAAAACAGACCGGATATTATCCGGTCTGTCAATACTTTAAGACGCAAAATTATTTTTGCGGAAAACCCTTGCCGATAGCCAGGAAATCGGCGGCCTTCAGCGCCGCTCCTCCGATCAGGCCGCCGTCCACGTCCTCTTTGGCGAAGAGTTCCGGGGCGTTCGACGGCTTGCAGGAACCTCCGTAGAGGATAGGAGTTTCATCGGCCGCCGCACCGAATTTCTCGCGCAGGATCGTGCGGATGTAGGCGTGGATTTCCTGTGCCTGCTCTGCCGTCGCGGTCTTGCCCGTGCCGATGGCCCAGACGGGCTCGTAGGCGATTACGGTTCGGGCGAACTGGGCCGGCGTGAGGTTGTAGATAACCTCTTCGATCTGTGTCTTTACTACGTCGAAGTGGCGGCCCGCTTCGCGTTCCTCGAGATTCTCGCCCACGCAGTAGATCGGTTGCAGACCGTTGGCGAATGCCTGCGCCATCTTTTTGTTGAGCGTCGCCGAGGTTTCGCCGTAGTACTGGCGGCGTTCCGAGTGACCCAGGATGACGTAACGGCAGCCCAAGGCTGCGAGCATCGCGGCAGATACTTCGCCCGTATAGGCGCCTTTGTCTTCGGCCGCGCAGTTCTGGGCGCCGACTTCGATGTCCGAACCCCGAAGTGCCTCGATGACTCCGCCGAGGTTGGTGAAGGGCGGACATACGATGAAATTCACGCAGGAACAAACCTGGTTTCTGTCGGCCCGGATGTTTTCGGCCAATTCGACGCCTTCGGCGGGAAGCGTATTCATCTTCCAGTTGCCGGCAACGATTTTCTTTCTCATATTTTTGTTTTTAAGATAGATTAGACGATAGAGGCAGGCGAGAACCGCTCCGGTCGCAGCAGCGGCCAGAAATCGCTGGTCCACGGGAACGACGTCGTCGGAGAGGCTGGCCAGCGTCGGGATGGCGACCAGCACGGGAAGTGCATAGTTCCAAAAGAGGAACCAGGGGCGCTGCCGTTGCCGCAACCGATGCCACACCTGCTGCCCGAGGCGGAGCCAGATCGTACCCAGCGCCAACGTGCAAAGTGTGCGGAATACCCAGCCAGGTACGATGTCGCCGAGCCGGAGTCCCGCAGCGAGTACGCTTGCGGCGCAGATGCCTGCGAGCCAGATGTTTCTTCCCGATGTCATTACCTTCCGGAGTTTACTCCTGTTCGCACCATTTTTTAACCTCTTCCATCGAAGGAGCCTTCAGCCCCAGTTTGTTCTTTTTGTTAAAACCGCACAGGTCGTTGAAGAACTTGCCCGGAGAGAGCTTTTTGAGCGAATCGGCTGTCAGGTAGCCCATTTTCTGTATGACGGGAACCCACTCTTCGGGAATACCGAGGGCGGTGTATTTCTCGGCAGGATCGTTTACGGCCTTCTTTTCGGGGCGCATTTGCGGGAAGAAGAGCACGTCCTGGATCGAACTGTTGCCCGTCATGAACATCGTCAGGCGGTCGATACCGATACCCATACCCGAACAGGTCGGCATACCGTATTCGAGGGCGCGGACGAAGTCCATATCGATGAACATAGCCTCGTCGTCGCCCTTCTCCGAGAGGCGCAACTGCTCCTGGAAGCGCTCCAACTGGTCGATCGGGTCGTTCAGCTCGGAGTAGGCGTTGCAGAGCTCCTTGCCGTTGACGAAGAGCTCGAAACGCTCCGTGAGGTCGGGATTCGACCGATGGCGCTTGCACAGGGGGGACATCTCGCATGGGTAGTCCATGATGAAGGTGGGCTGTATCAACTCCTCCTCGCAGTATTGGCCGAAGATGGCATCGATCAGCTTGCCCTTGCCCATGGTGTCGTCGATCTCGACTTCGAGGCGTTTGCAGGCTTCGCGGAGCTGCTCTTCGCTCTGCCCCGTGATGTCGTAGCCGGTCTTTTCGCGGATGGCGTCTGTCATCGTCAGGCGGCGGAACGGGGCTTTGAACGAAATCTCCCGGCCGTCGATCTGCACGGTCGTGGTCCCGTGCAGGGCCAGGGCGACCTTTTCGAGCATCCGTTCGGTGAACTCCATCATCCAGAGGTAGTCCTTGTAGGCTACGTAAATCTCCATAACGGTAAATTCGGGGTTGTGCGTGCGGTCCATGCCTTCGTTGCGGAAGTTCTTGCCGAATTCATACACGCCGTCGAAGCCTCCTACGATCAGCTTCTTGAGGTACAGCTCGCTGGCGATGCGCAGGTATTGGTCGATGTCGAGCGCGTTGTGGTGGGTAATGAACGGACGTGCCGCCGCACCGCCCGGAATAGGCTGCAGAATCGGGGTTTCGACTTCGACGTACCCGAACTGGTTGAAATATTCGCGCATCGTGGAGATGATCTTCGAACGCTTGATGAAAACCTCGCGTACGTGGGGATTCACGATCAGATCGACGTAGCGCTGGCGGTAACGGATTTCTGGGTCGGTGAAGGCGTCGAAGGTCTGTCCGTCCTTCTCTTTCACGACGGGCAGGGGCCGCAGCGATTTGGAGAGCAGGGTCAGCTTCTGGCAGTGTACCGACAGTTCGCCGGTGTTGGTGCGGAATGCGAAACCCTCGACTCCGACGATGTCGCCGATGTCGAGCAGCTTCTTGAACACCGTGTTGTAAAGCGTCGGATCTCCTTCGGGACAGATGTCGTCGCGCCGGATATAGACCTGGATGCGGCCCGTGTGGTCCTGCAATTCGAAGAAGGAGGCGCTGCCCATGATGCGGCGCGACATGATGCGTCCGGCGATGCGGATGCCCTGGAAATTATTCTTCGCCGGATCGAAATTCTCGGCGATTTCGCGTGCCGTGGCCGTCACCTCGTAGCGGGCGGCGGGATAGGGGTCGATGCCGAGTTCCCGCAGTGCGGCGAGCGATTGGCGTCGTAACTGTTCCTGTTCACTGAGTTCGATGCTCATATTGAATGTTTTTGGGTGTTGATTTCGAGTTTGCAAAGATAAGAAAAGGAGGGCGATAAGCCAAACTTGACTTCGAACATCTGTCTTCGTCCGCTACGTTCGGCAAAGACCGTTTGCAGGCTGTGCTTCCGGTCGTCGAAAATTTTCGACTTCCTGTCTGCGTGCGGGGCGAAGTCCGCGAGTGTACCGCGCGTCCGCTGCGGTCGTCGGTCGGCTGAAATTGTCCGGGCCGCCTCCTATCTTCTACAAAGATAGTGAAAGCCCCGGGCAGTGCCAAATTTATTTGCGGTGGATCGGAGATTATTTTGTCCGGGGCGGATTTCCCGGCGAAGCTGCGGGCAGAATGGGCGTTCCGACGGGTTGCGGACGGAGGGCTTGCAGGTCGGGGATTGGGTCGGGAAACGATACGGGATACTCTTTTTCGGGCAATAATGTATCTTTTGCGAGGGATTATGTATGGAATGCGAGAAACGATAAGCTAAAAGGCGTTATTTTTATCCTATCAATTCATTCAACCAAATTATTTTGCCTATGACCTCCAATTTTACTGCTTTTTTGCGGCCTTTTCGGGCTGCCTGTCTGTTTGTTCTGCTGACTGTGTGCTGCGGCGGGTGCAGCGACAGCGGTTCGGTGGACGAAACACCTCCGGCGGATCAGTTGGCTTTGTCGCCGTCGAGTCTTGTTTTCGACGAGCAGGAGCCTGCAAAAAACGAGTTCACGGTCACTGCGACCGACGGACTGACCTGGGTGCTCCAGGTGAAGCCGTCGGCTGCCGGATGTAAGTTCAGTGCATCGTCCGGCCGGGGCAGCGGCTCTTTTCGGGTCGAACGGATGCCCGATGACAGCAGCATCGAAATCGAAGCGATCCATACTTATAATAACGGTACGCAACTGAAGAGCAATTCGGTGCGGATAACCCGTGGAAAAGCCGTGCTCGAGCCGACCCTCGAACTTGCTCCCGAGAAACTGACGTTCGATCCCGACGACGCTTCGGCCAATACCGTTCAGGTGCGGTCGAATACCGTCTGGAGCGCCGTTGCGAGCGACGAAGGGCTGGTGTTTTCTCCGGCATCGGGCGAGAACGACGGGGTGATTACCGTTACGGCGGCTCCTGCGGGTAAAACATCCGTAATTACAGTGAGCGCCGGCGAAGGCGAGCAGACCGTGACGCGGCAGGTCGAGATTACATGCGAGAACCAGATTCCCGTTCCGGAGGAGACGATTTATTACGACGACTTCGATCAGACGCCTTTTTCGGGATGGGCCGATGCGAGCGCCGCATGGCAGAATCCGACCGGTCCGGGGGCGGCAGGGGTGACCTATACCTCCGCCCGGACTCGTATCAATAACGATAATTTCGGATCGTCGGGCCGCTATCCGGGAGCTTCGGGTGCGAACTACGTCCGTATCTGGTTCGACAACGGTCCGTATTTCATCGTGAATGACATCGCGCTTACGCCCGACCAGGTCGATCTGACCCTCTCTTTGGGCGCTTCGTTCACGGCGGCCGACTGTCTGATCGAGTTGAGCGGCGACGGCTCCTATTGGCAGCGGATCGATTATACCGGATCGAGGGCTTATAATATCTGGGAACAGATCTCCGTCGATTTTACCCTGGCTGTTCCCGTACAGCGGCTCTTCATCCGCTTTACGCCGCAAGGTTCGCAGAGCTACGGCGTCAATTTCGACGACTTGAAGCTCACGACCGGGCCGGGCGGACAGACGGTCGATTTGGACGGCGGCGACTACCGGTTCCCCGAGCTGCCTTCCAATTGGATCGCTCCGACTTCGTCCCAGGCTGTCGTTTCGGGCGATTATGCCTTCTTTACGCATTGGACGCAGACCGTCAATACGCGGAAAACCGTGCGGAATTACTCCTATTGTTACGATACGCGGCGCCATAATCCGATTTGGGTCGCCTATCCGATGCATGCCTGCTACCGCGAGGGCGGCTTCGGACGTACGGATCCCGATCCGTGGGCACCGGACCCGTCGCTCGATGCAGCGTATCAGTCGAAGATTTACCGCCAAGACGGTCCCGGCGGATCGGACCCCTACCAGTTCTGGACAAGCAATACGATGGCTTATCTCCAGCGGTCGGGATATTGGGGTAAGGGACATCTCTGCATGTCGAGCGAACGCGGCGGTGCAAACCAGCAGATCAACATGCAGACGTTCTATCCGACCAACATCGCTCCGCAGCCGAGTGCCAAAGCCGGTACGTTCGGAACAGTCTGGGGGTATGTCGAGGCGCTCTTTGCCGGGACGCGGAACAGCGAAAACGATATTGTAGCCGACGACGGCGTGCAAAATATGAACATCGTTTCCGATACGCTTTTCGTGGTGGCGGGCTGTTACTACGAGCATGATTACTGGCAGGAGTACGACTCTTCGGACTCCAATCAGGCCGAGCCGGACCCGGCGCAGAAACTCTGTACGATGCCGACCCATCAGTTCAAGATGGCGTTGCGTACGAAGTCGGGCAGCACGGGTAAACGGATTCAGGAGTGCACCGCCGATGAATTGCAGGCCGTCGGTTTCTGGATCGAGACCTTCACCGACAGTCCGGAAACCAGCGCCCGCGCGGAATTGCGCCGTATCGCGGTGCCGGTCAGCTTCATCGAGGAGAAGATGGGCATGACCTTCTTCCCCGATGTTCCCGAAGAGGTGAAGACACGGATCCCCGTGCCCGAAGAGTGGGGATTCTGAGTTTGGAGTGATAACTGTTTCGGGGAGGGACGCATTCTGCAAGGATGCGTCCCTCGTTTTTCGGATTTGAAACGGGTGAAACCCGGAAGTTTCGGAACCTGCCGGACGAGAAAATCGGGACGGGACGGACAAAACGGCAAAATATCGGTTATTTTTGCCCCGCTGAAAAAGTATGCGCCGGATGTACTATCCGCATCGGACGGTTCCTGAATCTCCTTTGCGGGGGGCGGATCGGATTCTGTCCGAACAGGGTGGCGCAGTTTTGCTCCGGAGCGATCCGATATGC
>OHPD01001314.1_pt1 | contig 10602 bp, 9 predicted proteins | sample 1577641 | NCBI WGS metagenome assembly OHPD01 (sample SAMEA3879532, study PRJEB24766) | human gut metagenome | biome: human-associated habitat; feature: feces | place: USA | collected 1985/1987
ATGAAGATTTAGAAGTAATAAAGAGAATAATAGGAAAGTAAGGTACGAAAAATCGTACTTTTCTTTTGCTTTAATATTGAAAAATAAATTATATTTCTTTAATATATTTTTGAAGAAAAAGGGGAGAAGTGAATGATTAAATTAATAGCAACAGATATGGATGGAACTTTTTTAGATTCTTCTAAAAGATTTTCAATGGAATTTTTTGATATTTTTGCTGAACTTAGAAAAAAAGGAATTAAGTTTGTAATTGCTTCAGGAAATCAATATTTCCGTTTATATCAAAAATTTTTACCAATTTCTAATGAAATGTATTTTATTGGTGAAAATGGGAGTTATATAGCTAAAGGAGCAAAACTTATTTCAACTAATACTTTAAAAAAGGAACAAGTACAAGCGGTTATTCAATTAGTAGAAAAACATCCTGAATTGAATATGATTTTATGTGGTGTAAAAAGTGCGTATTGTTTAAGTGAATTTAAACATTTAGAATCAGTTGTTCGTACATATTATTGTAATTATCAATTTGTAGAAAGTTATGATGAAATTGATGACGAAATTATGAAAATAGCAATCTATGATCCTAGTCATCAAATTATCCGTTATGCTGATGATATTGCTAGAGGATTAGATAAAGGTGTTAAGGCAACAACTTCAGGCAATGAATGGATCGATATTCAAAATGAAGATATTAATAAAGGGGTAGCTATCAAGTTATTACAAAAAAAATTAAATATCAAACCTGAAGAATGTATGGCGTTTGGTGATCAAATGAATGATTATACTTTACTTAAAGCGGTAAAATATAGTTATGCTATGGCCAATGCTGTTCCACGTATTAAAGATATTGCTTATGGCATTGCTAAAAGTAATGATCATCAAGGTGTTTTAGAGGTGATCAAACAAGAAGTATTGAATGAATTATAGAGTGTAAACTCTTACATTGAAAAATAATTCTTGACATAAAAAATAAATAATGACAATTCAAATTATTATGATATAATGAGGAAGTTATCGAAGGGAGAGTAGCGTATGAATATTAGAAATATAGCGATTATTGCCCATGTAGACCATGGAAAAACAACATTAGTAGACCAATTATTAAAGCTATCTGGAACATTAGAAGACCGTGAACAAATTAGTGAACGTGCGATGGATAGCAATGCCCTTGAAAGAGAAAGAGGAATTACAATTCTTGCTAAAAATACAGCAATTAATTATAAAGATTATCGAATCAATATCATGGATACACCAGGCCATGCTGACTTTGGTGGAGAAGTAGAACGTATCATGAACATGGTAGATGGTGTTTTATTAGTAGTAGATGCTTATGAAGGAACAATGCCACAAACACGTTTCGTTTTAAAGAAAGCTTTAGCTGCTAAAGTAAAACCTATCGTAGTTATTAATAAAGTAGATAGACCTGTAACACGTATTGATGAAGTTATGGATGAAGTCTTAGAATTATTTATGGAATTAGGCGCAGATGATGACCAATTAGAATTCCCAACAATCTATACTTCAGCTTTACAAGGAACATCAAGTTTAGATCCTGATATTTCAACACAAGTACCAAATATGGATTGTTTATTTGATATGATTATCAAAGAAATTCCTGAACCATTAGTAGATGTTGATGGACCTTTACAATTCCAACCAGCTTTATTAGACTATAATGATTATGTAGGACGTATTGGAATTGGACGTATTCAAAGAGGTAAGATTCATGTTAATGAATCAGTTACTTGTGTAAGAGCTGATGGAAGCCATAGTCAATTTAGAATTCAAAAATTATATGGATTTATTGGATTACACCGTATTGAAATTGAAGAAGCAAGTGCAGGAGATATCGTTGCTATTGCTGGTCTTGCTGATATTGGTGTTGGTGAAACAGTATGTACAACTGGTCAAGAAGAAGCCTTACCATTATTACATGTTGATGAACCAACAATTCAAATGGTTTTTGGAACAAATACTTCACCATTTGCTGGTCAAGATGGTAAATTTGTGACTGCTAGACAAATTGAAGAAAGATTATTTAAAGAAACAAATAGAGACGTTTCATTAAAGATTGAAAGAATTCAAAATAGAGAAGAATGGATCGTTTCTGGACGTGGAGAATTACACTTATCTATTTTAATTGAAAATATGAGACGTGAAGGTTATGAATTACAAGTTTCTAAACCTAAAGCAATCATGAAAGAAATCGATGGTGTTTTATGTGAACCATATGAAGAAGTAACTATTGAAGCACCTGATGATTGTATTGGAGCGGTTATTGAATCACTTGGATATCGTCGAGGTGTCTTAGAAACAATGGATTCTCGTGATGGACAAACACGTGTTGTTTATACAATTCCATCAAGAGGTTTATTTGGATTTATGACAAACTTCTTAACAATGACAAAAGGATATGGAATTATCTCTCACTCATTTATTGATTACCGTCCAATGGAAGGTGAAACAGTTGGTAAGAGAAACTTAGGAGTTTTAATTTCAATTGATAGTGGACAAACTACAGCTTATTCACTTGGAAGTGTTGAAGATCGTGGAGTTATGTTCGTTGGTCCTGGTGTGGATGTTTATGAAGGTATGATTGTTGGTGAACACAGTAGAGATAATGATTTAACTGTTAATGTTACTAAAGGTAAACAAATGACAAATACACGTTCATCATCAAAAGATTCTACAGTTGTTTTAAAAAGACCTCGTCAATTTAATCTAGAATCTTGTTTAGATTATATTAATGAAGATGAACTTGTAGAAGTAACACCAAATAATATTCGTTTAAGAAAACGCTATTTAACTGAAAACGAAAGAAGACAACAATATAGAAAAAATAACGGATAAGAAAGAGCTCATTCGAGCTCTTTTTTAAATTTGACACTAATTTGTGTAATATAATTTTGTGGATTTGCTTCAGTAAGTTCATCAATTAAACTTTCATCATAAGCAATATCATCTAATACTAGATGATTTTTTTTAGCATAATCTAAAAAAAGATGATAGGATTGATAAGATGTTTCATAAGTTCCTTTATGATAAATAACTAAATAGTTACCAGAAGGTATAATATCATAATTTTCATCTTCTAGTTGATTATCTAAAATTGTGTAATAATATTGATAAAATGTTTTCTTTCTTTTTGACTTTAACATTTTTTTCCATTCAACCATTCCACTAATAGCATGTCCTAAGGAATGGTTTTGTTTTTTTCTATATTTAATATGTTCTCCTAAAATTTTATACTGATTGATTTCTTTACTATTAAAAGGAATATAATCACTTTTAATAATTTTAATCTCATCTCGATATTCGATATATACCATATCTGTCAATATTTGATTAGCTTTGGTAATAAGTTGACATTTTGTTTCCATCATATTGATCATTTTATGATAGGTAGTAATAATCTCTTTTAAAGTATTCATCTTATTAGAAAATAATTCATACGTACTTTGAGCATTACGATGTTCAATATAATCTTTGATTTCTTCTAAAGAAAGTCCTATCTTTTGAAGAGACTGTATAGTAGCTATAATGTCTAATTGAGACATTAAATAAAATCTATAGCCTTTTTCGTTTTTATATGCAGGTAAAAAGATACCTTTTTTTTCATAAAAAATTAAAGTTTGACGACTCACTCCTGAAATACTTGCAAATTCTGTTGGTGAAACATAAAAATTATCCATTTTTTAGCCAATCCTTTCCTAAATTAAAAAATTCACAAATAACACTTGATTGTATAGTTACAATATAGCATAAAATAAACGTAGAGTTAAGAAACAGGAGGAAAATATGTTAGAAGTCAATAATTTTTTTCATGGAACACGTATTGTAGAAGGATATGGTGTTTTAAATGAAACAGGGAATGAAGTAAAAGCATTAGGATTTAAGAAAGTGTTGATTGTTACAGATGATTTTTTATCTAAATCAGCTCATTATCAAGTATTAAAAGAAAGTTTAGAAAAAGAAGGAATTGAATATTTATTAGAAACAAACGTAAAACCTAATCCAAGAGCAGAAGATTGTGATGCAATGGCAAAAGTTGCTATTGAAGAAAAGGTAGATGCCATCATTGCTTTAGGTGGAGGGTCAGCAATGGACCAAGCAAAAGCAGTTGCTGCAATTGTTACAAACGGAAAAACAACTGTTGAATGGGGAGATGTAGAATTAGAACATTCAATTTTACCACTTATTTGTATTCCTTCAACTGCTGGAACAGGAAGTGAAGTTACATGGTGTGCAGTCATTACAGATACAGCAAGAATGTATAAAATGACAGTTGGGGATCCTATTCATATGATTCCAACACTTGCAATTTGTGATCCAACAATTACTTTAGATTTACCACAATCACTGACAGCATCTTGTGGAGTGGATGCTTTAACACATTGTATAGAAGCTTACACAGTTAAAGTTCATCAACCAATTACAGATGCGCTTGCTTTAAAAGGAATTTCATTAATTGCTCAAAATTTAGAAAAAGCTTATGTAAATGGTCATGATAAAGAAGCAAGAAGAAATATGATGATAGCAAGTACAATAGGAGGTATGTCATTTATTAGCTCTAATGTTGGTGCTGTTCATGCCTTTGCTGAAACAGTTGGTGCATGGTTTGATACACCACATGGTGTCGCTAATTCTTTATTTTTACCATATATTATGGAATACAACATTCCTGCATGTTTAGATAGATTTGTAGATATTGCTGATGCTTTAGGTATTGAAAGAAATGGTATGAATGATCAAGAGTATGCATATAGTGCAGTTCAATATGTAAAAGATTTAAATAGAAGATTAAATATTCCTAAAATTAAAGAAATAAAAGGGATTACTGAAGATAAGTTTGATGCAATTGCTCAAAGATCAGCAGATAATGTTTTATCAAATGATAATGCAAGAGAAATTCATAAAGAAGATTACTTAGAATTATTAAAAAAAGCTTATAAAGATGAAGGAGAAAAAGAAAATGCATAAGATTAAAAAAATTGTTGATTTATCATGGGAATTTACAGCTGATACACCAATTTATCCAGGAGATCCTGAGCCATCAGTTACTGTAGCAACAACTTTAGAAAATGAAGGTTATAATTTATCAACATTAGTAATGGGAACACAAACAGGTTCACATGTAGATGCTCCTTATCATTTTTCTAATGAAGGAGCAACAATTGATCAAATGGAGTTAGATTTCTTTTTAGGAGATGCTATTGTTGTAAGAGCCACTGATAAAAAAGCTGAAGAAGCAATTACAATGGAAGATATTGAACCTTATAAAGAACAAATTACACCTGGTAAAATTGTTTTATTTAATACAAATTGGTATAAAAAAAGAGGAACAGAAGAATTTTTCCATCATCCTTATGTTAATGGAGAAGTTGCTCATTATTTAGTAGAACAAGGTGTTAGATTTATTGGAATTGATACAATTAATGCTGATCAAACAGGTGGAACAGAATTCCCAGTTCATGATTTATTTTCTGAAAAACGCTTAATGATTGGAGAAAACTGGGCTTATTTTGATCGAATTGATTTTGAAAATCCTTATATTATTGCTATTCCAATGAAAGTTGTAGGTTGTGATGGTTCACCAGTAAGAGCAATTGCTGTTGAGTGGGAGGATTAATGATGGATAAAAAGATTATTCTAGGATATACACGTAGATTACTTGCAATTATTCCTTCTATTTTCTTTTGTGCTCTAGGGGTCGCTTTGCTTGTTTCACCAGAATGGGGAAGCGATCCTCTTACTACTTTTGAAATAGGACTATCTAATGTTTTTCATGTTCAATTAGGAACAGCAGCACTTGTTTTTGAAGGAATTGTTTTCTTTGTATTTTCAATATTACCACCTGTAGATGCGATGTCATTTGGTTTAAAAGTAGGTTGCATTATTGCTGGATCTTTAATCATTATCCTTACTCTAGCCTACTATATTCCTATTGGTCTTGGATATCAATCAAGTGATATTTTTGCTTTTGCAATGGTTGATTTATTACATAAGAGTTATGGTATAGGTTTATCAGTTTCTTATTGTATTTTATTTGCCTTGGGAGTTTTTATGGGAGCTTCTTGGGGGATAGGAACACTGATTGCAGTTTTTGTTTATGGACCAGTTATTGATCAATTATTACCTTATTTTAAACCTTATACTTATAAGATAGCTGGGATGACAGATGAAAAAGATGACTAAAAAACAAATGTATTTGTATGGCTTACCTGGTCTTGCAACATTGTTTACATTTACAATGTTTACGACTTATGGTTTATATTTCTTTACAGATGTTGTAGGACTTTCAGGAAGTTTTGCAGGTTTTATTATGACTATTGGGACTGTTTGGGATGCCATTACAGATCCTCTAGTAGGAATGATTTCTGATGCAAGAGATCCTCAAAAAGGACGAAGAAGACCATTTTTAATTGCTTTTGCCATTCCTTTTGGAATTGTTACATGGCTTTTATTTACGTCATGGAATTTTGTAGAAACCACACAAAAGATTTATTTTATTGTTGTTGCCATTTTATTTTATACATTTCAAACATTAATAGATATTCCTTATACATCTTTAAGTGGTGAAGTTACAAATGATTATGATACAAGAAGTCGATTAGCCACTATTAGAACATTTTGGGCTATCGTAGGGGTTGCTTTAGGAAGTGGTATCATGACATATACTTCTTTTTTAGCTCCTTTTGTAGGAAGTATAAAGAATGCTTGGTCTGTTTGTTTTGCTATTTTTGGTTTTATTTGTACAATCAGTATTTTAATTGGTTGGAAAGTTTCTAAAGGTTATGAAAATCAAGAAGTCATCATTAAAGAAAAAGTAACTTTTAAAGATTTATTAAATGGACCATTAAGAAATAAAGCTTTTTTACATTTAACAGCAGCATTTATTTTTGCTATTTTAGCACAAGCTGTATTTTTAGGCGTATTAGTTTATTACCTTACTTATAATTTACAATTAAGTAATATGCAAGTGTCGATGGTCAATATTATTATGTGGATTGTTGCTTTGTTTTGGGTGTTTCCTATTAATAAATGGTCCATCAAATATTCTAAAGCTAAAGCTTGGTGTATTTCGATGGGGATTTGGTTTGTATGTATGATTGTATTTCCTCTATTTATCTTAAAACCAAAATCAGCTATTGGTCCTGTTATCATGACAAGTATTTTAGTAGTTGGACTTAATGCTTTATATCAAGTGATTTATGCAATGATTAGTGATTGCGTAGAAGTTGATTGTTTGATAAATAAGGTTAGAAAAGATGGTATTTTTTATTCAATGGCTACTGTTTCACAAAAAATAGCAGCAGCTATTGGGGTAAGTATCTTAGGAAACTGTATGGATAAAATTGGTTATAATGGTCAATTAGCAACCCAAAGTTTAGCAACACAACATGGAATTGCTCTTTTATTTATAGGTGTGACGTGTATGTGTTTACTTTTATCTATTATTTGTATGATGACAAATCCACTTACGAAAAAAAGATATCAAGATGTTTTAGAAGCTTTAAAGAAAAAAGAACAAGGTCAAGAAATTAATATTGAAGAATTTAAAGATTTGTTAATAATAAAGATGAAAAGATAGATTTTGAATAAAAATCTATCTTTTCTTTATAAAATAGAAAACATCAAGTATAATATGTTTGAAGAAAGTAGGGGATAAAATGATAGCAGGTATAGAAGTTAATCTATCATTAATTTTAAACATTATTCGTACAATTATTGATTTATTATTAGTGTGGTATATTTTATATTTAGGAATTAGTATGTTTAAACAAAATATGAGAACGATGCAGTTATTTAAAGGGGTTCTCATTATTTTGTTAATTAAATTAGTAACAAGTGTTTTAGGACTTTCAACAATGTCTTATTTAGTAGATACGGTTTTGACTTGGGGAATTATTGCGGTAATTGTAATCTTTCAACCAGAAATTCGTTCATTACTTGAAAAAATGGGACAAACTAAAAGAGATTATCATATGGAACGTTTATCAAATGATCAAAAGGAACATTTGTTAGATGAAATTGTTGATTCAGTGACAAAGTTATCAGAAACACAAACAGGGGCCTTGATTACTTTTGAAAGAGGACAATCTTTAATAGATTATATTAATACAGGAACTAAAATCAATGCCGATATTAAATCAGAATTATTTAATACGATCTTTTGGGAAGGAACACCTTTACATGATGGGGCAGTTATTATTAAAGATGACCGTGTTGTTTGTGCAGCTGCCTTTTTCCCACCAACTCAAAAGGATCTTTCACCTATTTATGGGGCAAGACATCGTGCTGCTTTAGGAATAAGTGAAATTACTGATTCATTAACAGTTGTAGTTTCTGAAGAAACAGGAACGATTTCTTTTGCTATCAAAGGAGAACTTATTAAAATTCCAAGAAAGGAATTAAGAGCAAGCTTAGTTAATGAACTAGGTTGGTTTAAATCAGAAGATGAAGAAGGTGATGAAGATGAGTAAAAATAATCAAGAACATCGTGATTCAACAACTGATTTTTTCTTAAATTTTATTTCAAAAGAAAAAGAAAAACCAAAAACAGAAGAAAAACATATCACTCCTCAATCTATTAATGATGAAATAGATTTAAGGGGAAGAGCTTTTGTAAATGGTGCTATTAAAGTGATGAATTTTATTAATTCTACTTTAGATAGAATGTTACAATCAGGATTATCTTTAAAAATATTATCATTTATTTTAGCAACGATTTTACTATTTACAGTTAATGGAGGTAATTTTGAAAATTTATTTTCAACACCTAATTCAGGAGATTATATTCAACAAGTCCCTGTGAAAATAGAAAATTTACAAGATGATTTTGTTGTTGCTGGAATGCCAGAGACTGTAAGTGTAGGCTTAGTTGGTCCTTCTATTGATATTTATAATGCTAAATTGATGAAAAATTATGAAATATATGCTGATTTTTCGGGAATAGGGGAAGGTGAACAGACAGTAGAATTGAAATCAAGAAATTTCTCTAATGATTTAGAAGTTCTCATTGTTCCTCAAACAGTAACGGTAACAGTTTCACAAAAGGTAACTAAAACGTTTAGTTTAGGATATCGTTTTAAAAATGAAGATAGCTTAAAGGATAAACATTCTGTTTCAGTAGATAGTATTGAACATAGTGAAGTAGAAGTAAGGGGTTCACAAGATAATATTGATAATGTTTATTCTGTTGAAGCAATTATTGATTTAAAGGGAGTGACAGATTCGTTTACTCAAGAATGTAAAGTAAAGGCTTTTGATCGAAGTGGAAAAGCTTTAAATGTAAGTGTTATTCCTTCAATTGTTAAAGTGGATTGTTCATTGTCTAATTATAGTAAGACAGTTCCACTTGTACCTGAATATACAGGAAATGTGGCTAATGGATATGCAATAGATCAAATGACTTTTTCAAAAGATAAAGTAAAGATTTATGGTGATGAAAGTAAATTAAAGGATATTAATAATATTAAAGTTAAAGTGGATGTAAGTGATTTGGAAGAAGGTCGTACATTTAAAGACTTAAAATTGTTAAGTGTTTCAGGAGTTAATAAGATGTCATTTACTAAAGTGGATGGAACAATTACGCTTGTTCCTTCTGAACAAAGACAATTTACGGATATACCAATTCAAATAAAAAATGGCAAAGAAAGCAATGTTTCTATGTCAAGCGATACATGCAATTTAACAGTTATTGGTACAAGTGATCGTATTAATGCTCTTACAAATGATGACATTAAGGTCTATGTAGATGTCGTTGGGTTAAAAAAGGGTCGACATAATGTGAAATTAGAAGTAGAATTAAGTGACGAAACTTTAACATATCGTTTAGATAGCGATGAACAGATTCGCGTAAATATAAAGAAATAGGAGAGATTTAAAATGGGAAAATATTTCGGAACAGATGGCTTTCGTGGGGAAGCTAATAAAGATTTAACAGTTGAACATGCTTATAAAGTAGGAAGATACATTGGGTGGTATTTTGGAAGAAATAAAGATCATGCTCAAGTTGTTATTGGGAAAGATACAAGAAGAAGTTCTTATATGTTAGAATATGCACTTGTTGCTGGACTTACAGCAAGTGGTGCAGATGTTTCTTTAATGCATGTAACAACAACACCAAGTGTTGCTTATATTACAAGAACAGATGGTTTTGATTGTGGAATTATGATTTCTGCTTCACATAATCCATATTATGATAATGGAATTAAAGTTTTAGATTGTAATGGTCATAAAATGGATGCGAAGGTTGAAAATTTAATTGAACAATACATTGATGGTGAAGTAGATGAAATTCCATTTGCTACAAAAGATGAAATTGGATGTGCAACAGATTATTCAGTAGGTAGAAATAGATATTTAGGATATTTAATGTCTATTCCTACACGTGCTTTTAAAAATATTCGTGTTGGTTTAGATTGTGCTAATGGTGCTAGTTCTAATCTTGCTAAAAGTGTTTTCGATGCTTTAGGAGCAAAAACTTATGTGATTCATAGTGAACCAGATGGTTTAAATATTAATACAAACTGTGGTTCTACACATATTGAATCATTACAAGAACTAGTAAAATCTAAAGGATTAGATATTGGTTTTGCT
>OHPD01001318.1_pt1 | contig 10581 bp, 9 predicted proteins | sample 1577641 | NCBI WGS metagenome assembly OHPD01 (sample SAMEA3879532, study PRJEB24766) | human gut metagenome | biome: human-associated habitat; feature: feces | place: USA | collected 1985/1987
GCCGCAGGCTGGCTCTGGCTCGGTGCGCGAACCATCCGCGCTGCAAGGTGCATCCTCGCCTGCCAGCAGTTCGGCAGCGCCTGCTTCCACGCAGCCGATCTCTGGCAGGGTGCTCAATGGATACAGCGGCGATGAGCTGGTCTACAACAAGACCCTGGGCGACTGGCGCACCCACAACGGCATCGACTATGCCTGCGCAAAGGATGCTGCCGTCCAAAGCCCCACGGCGGGCACGGTGGTGCTGGCAGGTTCCGATGGCAGCTGGGGCCCCACTGTGACGATCAAGGACAGTGCGGGCCGTGTCTGGCGGCTCTGCGGCGTGGCCAGCCCGGCGGTGAAGGAGGGCGAGACGGTCAGTGCCGGGCAGACTTTGGGCAAGGTGGGCAGCGTCAGCTGCGAATGCGCCGAGGAAAGCCATATCCATCTGGAAGTGAAGCAGGACGACAGTTATCTTGACCCCGCAAAACTGATGCAGTGACCCAAAGCGGCAGACACGACTGTCTGCCGCTTTTCTGCGCTTTTCCAAAGGAATGCAGATTGCAATTGCGGGCCGATTCTGGTATGATAAACTGGAACAAATTTCGACAGGCAGTGAATTGCGGGAGGAACCAGAATGGCAAAGGTGTTGATCGTGGGGGCCGGTGCGGCCGGGCTGATGGCGGCGGGTGCCGCTGTGCGGCAGGGGCATCAGGTAACGGTGCTGGAGCATACCGACAAGCCCGGTCAGAAGATCCTGGTCACGGGCAAGGGGCGCTGCAATGTGACCAACGACTGCACTGCGGAGGAGTTTCTGCACCATGTCCGCACCAATCCGCGCTTTCTGTTCTCCTCGCTGGGGGCGTTCCCGCCCGCCAGGACCATGGAGCTGTTCGAGAGCCTGGGCGTGGAGCTGAAGGTGGAGCGCGGCCGCCGGGTGTTCCCGGTGTCCGATAAAGCCGAAGAGATCCGGCAGGCACTGCTCCGCTACGCACAGGACGCGGAGATCGTCTATGACGGGGCAAAAAAGCTGCTTCTGGAAGAGCTGCCCCCGGAGCCGGAAGCCGCCCCTGCCATGCCGGAAAATCCGCGCCATCCCAAAAAGAAAAAAGCCGGGCCTGCCCTGCGGTGTGTCGGTGTGCGGGGGACTTCCGGGAAAGAATACCGGGCCGATGCCGTGCTGGTGGCCACCGGCGGTGTGAGCTACCCCACCACCGGCTCCACCGGTGACGGCTACCGGCTGGCCCGGCAGGCCGGGCACACCCTTGTGGAGCCGGTGCCCAGTCTGGTCAGTCTGGTCAGCCATGACCCGGACTGCAAAAAGATGATGGGGCTTGCCCTGAAAAATGTGACCTTGACCCTTTTTGAGGACGGCAAGGACATCTTTGAGGAGCAGGGCGAGATGCTGTTCACCCACTTTGGCATCAGCGGCCCGCTGACCCTGAGCGCGTCCAGCCATCTGGGCGATATGAAAAAGCACAAGTACCACGCCGAGATCGACCTGAAGCCCGCCCTGAGCGAGGAGCAGCTTTATGACCGCATCACCCGGGATTTTGCCCTGCTGGCCAACCATGCCGCCCAGGGGGCGCTGGTCAAGCTGCTGCCTGCCAGTATGCAGCCGGTCATGGTGGCACGCTGGGGCATTGACCCTGCCACAAAGGCCAACCAGATCACCCGGGAGCAGAAGCGGGAGCTGGTGCGCCTGATGAAGCACTGGAACGTGCCCATCGATGCCCGGGGCGACCTGGCCCATGCGGTCATCACTTCCGGCGGCGTGTCCGTGCGGGAGGTGGACCCCAGAACCATGCAGAGCAAGAAGGCGCTGGGCCTTTACTTTGCAGGTGAGGTGCTGGATGTGGATGCCTATACCGGCGGCTACAACCTGCAGATCGCTTTCTGTACGGCGCAGAGCTTTGCAAGGAATCTGGACTAAACCTCTCAGTCTCGCTGACGCTCGCCAGCTATCGGGTTGCGGCACCCAGCATCTGCATCGTGCCAGATATGGCACTCGCATCTTGCTGGCCGCGGCCCCAACAGCAACGCCCTCAATCCGCCACTGGCGGCGGTTGTTGCTGTTGCCCTAGTAGGGGAGCCCTTGGCATTACGTAAAGTTTATACTGACCGATAAAAGAAAAGCTTATATTATAAAAGGAGCGTATCAAATGGTTTCAGTTGCAATCGACGGCCCTGCGGGGGCAGGCAAATCCACCCTGGCGCGGCGGCTGGCCGCAGAGATGGGCTACATCTATGTGGACACCGGTGCCATGTTCCGCACCATCGGCCTGTATGCCCTGCGCAAGGGCGTGGACCCGAAGGACAATGCGGCGGTCAGCACTCTGCTGCCGGAGATCGGCCTGCGGGTGGACTGCATTGACGGGGAGCAACATATCTATCTGAACGGTGAGGACGTGAGCACCGCCATCCGCACGGAGGAGGCCGGCATGGCCGCCTCTGCCGTGGGTGCCAACCCGGAAGTCCGCGCCTTCCTGCTGGAGCTGCAGCGCGGCATGACCAAGACCCAGAACGTCCTGATGGATGGCCGGGATATCGGCACTGTGGTGCTGCCGGATGCCACGGTCAAGATCTTCCTGACCGCCGCCCCCGAAGCCCGGGCCAGACGGCGCTGGCTGGAATACCAGCAGAAGGGCATGGAGGTCGCCTTTGAGGATGTGCTGGCTGATGTGAAGCAGCGGGACTATCAGGACACCCACCGTGCCGCCGCCCCCCTGAAGCAGGCCGAGGATGCGGTGCTGCTGGATACCTCTGACCTCAACTTTGAGCAGAGCCTTGCGGCGATGAAAAAGATTATTGCAGAAAAGGTTGATTAAATGGTACTATATTACATACTGCTGCCGCTGGCCTGGCTGGTGTTCCACATCGGCTTCCGGGTCCATACCGTTGGCCGCGAGAACCTGCGCAAGGTGCAGACCAAAGGCTGCATCATTGCCCCCAACCACGTTTCAGCCATTGACCCGGTGTTCATCGTCATCAGCCGGTTCTGGGGCAGGCGGATGCTCGTTTTTGCCAAAAAGGAGCTGTTTGAGATCAACGCCCTGCTCACCTGGTTCTTCCGCTGCTGCGGCGCGCTCTGCGTGCGCGGCACCAAGGAGGAGCTGGAGATCATTGACCGGACCGTGGAGGCCTGCCGGGCGGGGGAGACCCTGCTCATCTTCCCGGAGGGCACCCGCGAAAAAGAGGGCAGGCTCTTGCCGCCCAAGAGCGGCCTGTTTGTCATTGCGGCGCAGGCTGGAGTGGATGTGGTGCCGGTGCGCATCCGCTACGATACGCCGGACGGGAAGATGCGGCTGTTCTGCCGGGTGAACGTCATCTACGGCGAGCCGATGCCCGCCGCCCAGTTCGCCATGGAGAGCCGCCGGGATATGAAGGTGCTCCGGGCCAATAAGCAGGCACTGCTGGATGCCTGGGAACAGCTGAAGTGAGAACCTCTCCGTCACCTTCGGTGACACCTCCCCTGGTAGGGGAGCTGCCGAGCGAATGCGAGGCTGAGAGGTTTAGAGAAGGAGAAACGCTATGGAAATTCGTCTTGCCAAGACCGCCGGCTTCTGCTTTGGCGTGAACCGCGCGGTGGAGCTGACCTACAATCTGCTGAACGAGGGCCATAAGGTGGCAACGCTGGGCCCGCTGATCCATAACCCGCAGGCAGTGGCCGATATGGAAAGGCGCGGTGCGCTGGTGGCCGATACCGTGGACGATATCCCCACCGGGTACGAGGTCATCATCCGCAGCCACGGCGTGCCCCGCACCATCTATGATACTTTGGAGCAGCGCGGCCTTGTTTACCACGATGCCACCTGCCCCTTTGTGAAGAAGATCCAGAGCATTGCCGCCCGGGCCGAGGCCGAGGGCGCGGTGCTTCTGGTGGCCGGTGATGCTGCCCACCCAGAGGTGCAGGGCATCGTGGGCCATACCCGGGGAGAGGTATTTGTGTTCAGCGATCTGGACGAGCTGAAGGCCTGGAAAGGCCCTTCTGACCCCCAAAAGCCCATTTTTGCGGTTGCACAGACCACATTTCAGGTAACAAAATGGCAAGAAAGTTCGGAGTTTCTCAAAAAAGCCTATACAAACGCCCGAATTTTTGATACAATATGTAATGCGACGTGGGCGAGGCAACAGGAAGCGGAAGACCTCAGCCAACAATGCGACATCATTGTTGTCATTGGCGGTCATCATTCTTCCAATACCCAAAAGCTGGTACAGGTCGCCGCAAAGCATACGAAAGCCGTGACGGTCGAGACAGCGAGCGAACTTCGGCCGGAATGGTTTGCAGATGTAAAAACGGCGGGCGTAACAGCAGGGGCTTCAACGCCATCGTCTATTATTGAGGAGGTACTTAACAGTATGAGCGCAGAAATCAATGACAGCATGAGCTTCGAGGAGATGCTGAACGCATCCGAGGAGAAGCGTGTTCATGCAGGCAGTATTGTGAAAGGAATCGTGACCAGCATCTCTGCCAACGAGATCCAGGTGGATATCGGAGCCAAGCAGACCGGCTTTGTCAAGCTGAGCGAGCTGACCGATGATTCCTCCGCCAAGGTCGAAGACCTGGTGAAGGTTGGCGATGAGCTGGACCTCATCGTCGAGAAGGTTATGGACCAGGACGGCGTTATCCAGCTCTCCCGCAAGAAGCTCGCATCTCGCAAGGGCATGGAAGAGATCGCCAAGGCTGCTGAATCCGGCGAGGTCGTCGAGGGCGATGTCACCGAGTTCAACAAGGGCGGCGTTGTCGTCAACGTCAAGGGTGTTAAGGTGTTCGTTCCCCGTTCTCAGGCTACGATGCGCCGTGACGAGGACTACACTGCTCTGGTTGGCCAGCATGTCCAGCTGGTCGTTACCGAGTGCTCCGGCCGCAAGATCGTCGGCAGCATCAACAAGGTCACCGCTGAGCAGAACAAGGCAAAGCGTGAGGAGTTCTGGGCAAATGTCGAGGTGGGCAAGACCTACACCGGCGTTGTCAAGAGCCTGACCTCTTACGGTGCATTCGTCGATATCGGCGGTGTGGACGGCCTGTGCCACATCAGCGAGCTGAGCTGGAACCGCATCAAGCATCCCTCCGAGGTTGTCTCCGTTGGTGACACCATCGAAGTGTATGTGAAGGACATCGACACCGAGAACCACAAGGTCTCTCTGGGCTACAAGAAGGCTGAGGACAACCCCTGGGAGCAGCTGAAGAACAACTACCCCATCGGCAGCACCTTCCATGCTCCGGTCGTGTCCCTGACCAAGTTCGGTGCATTCGTCCGCATCCTGCCGGGTGTTGACGGTCTGGTCCACATCAGCGAGATCAGCAATGACCGCGTTGAGAAGGTCTCCGACGCACTGAAGGTCGGCGATATGGTCGATGTGAAGCTGCTGGATGTTGACTTCGACAAGAAGCGCATCAGCCTGTCCATGAAGGCTCTGCTGAACGACGACGCTGAGTAATCAGTCCGTGGTTCGCTGAGTTTCAGACACAATGCGACTGCAGCCCCGTTGCCGGGTAACGGCGGCGGGGCTGTTTTTGTTAACAAAGCCATGATGAAATTTTTTAAAAAGCACTGGGAGGTCATCTCCTACCTGATCTTTGGCGTGCTGACCACCCTGCTGAATATTGTGCTGTACGCCCTGTTCAACAGGCTGTTCGGCTACACCGCCGCCAATAGCTGGGGCAATGTGCTGGACAACATCCTCTGCATCCTGTTTGCCTACGCCACCAACCGGGCCTTTGTGTTCAACAGCAAGACCAGAGGCAGAGCGATGGCAAAGGAGTTTGGTGCATTTGTCACCTGCCGTCTGGGTACAATGCTGCTGGACACTGCAATTATGCTGGTGCTGGGCAATCTGCTGGCGGTCCAGGGCGCAGCGCTGATGGACGAGCTGATGCAGGGGGTGCTGAGCGTGGTGGCCCACTGGCTTGGCCCGGATACGGCCATACAGATGGCAGCCTCCTATGCAGGCACACCGGCGGGGGTCACGGATGGCTCTGCCGCTATTGCCGTCATCGGCGGTGCAGACGGCCCCACGGCAATCTTCGTTACCAGCCGCTACAATGCGCAGGCACTGTGGGGTCTTGCCGTGAAGGTCTTTTCCAATGTACTGGTGATCGTGCTGAACTATGTGTTCAGCAAGCTGATCATCTTTAAGAAGAAATAACTCCCTCTGTCTGCACCTACGGTGCAGCCACCTCCCTCTGGGAGGGAGGCATTGCCTTGCATTTGCCGACAAGGCTCCCTCTCAGAGGGAGCTGTCACCGAAGGTGACTGAGGGAGTTTTAAGTAACAAAACAATGGAGGTACGGTATTATGAAACGTGGTCTGAAAGGTTTTGCATTCCTGGTTTCCGGTCTTGTTCTGGGCATCATTGGTGCCACCGCATCCGTAACGGCAATTGCCCTGAGCGCTGTGGGCATGGCAAAGGTTCGCCGTGCCAGCAAGAATTGATGGAGGAAAATAATATGACCCGTGAAGAAATCCTCTCCCATGTCGATCATACCCTGCTGAAGCCTGAGGCCACCTGGCCCCAGATCCAGACCATCTGTGATGAGGCCATTGCCAACCACACCGCATCCGTCTGCATCAACACCTGCTATGTAAAGCAGGCGGTCGAGTATATGGCGGGCCGCATCCCGGTGTGCTGCGTGGTGGGCTTCCCTCTGGGTGCCATGGATACCGCCAGCAAGACCTTTGAGGCCAAGACTGCCATTGAGAACGGCGCTGCCGAGGTGGACATGGTCATCAACATCGGCCGCCTGAAGAACAAGGAGTACGATGCTGTCCGTGAGGACATCCGTGCCGTCAAGGAGGCCGTGGGCGATAAGGTGCTCAAGGTCATCATTGAGACCTGCCTGCTGACCGACGAGGAAAAGGAAAAGATGTGCGACATCGTCTGCGAGGCAGGCGCTGACTACATCAAGACCAGCACCGGCTTCTCCACCGCAGGCGCTACCTTCCACGATGTGGAGCTGATGGTCAAGGGCGTGCATGGCCGCTGCAAGGTCAAGGCTGCCGGCGGCATTTCCACCGTGGAGGATATGGAGACTTTCCTTGCACTGGGCGCTGACCGTCTGGGCACCTCCCGCGCTGTCAAGATCCTGAACGGCGAGCAGGCAAAGGGCTATTAAGTTTTCTGCAAAAAATGTATTTCGGCAAAGCTCTGGGCTTGGCTGAACTGCAAAGGATGATCTCTCAAGGGCTGCTGCACAAATTGCTGTGCAGCGGCCTTTTTTGCGCCCAAGCCTTGCAAGCAGAGTGTAGCAGGGTGTATAATATAAATAGGTATTGTATAAAATAGGGGCTGTTCGCCTTGTGGGGCAAGGCGGGCAGAGGAGGAAATGCAATGAATATACCCGAGATCCTTGTGGCCAATGGCACAGGGGCGGTGCTGGTAAGCTTTCTGCTTTTATTGCGGGTGCGCGGCGAGAGTAAAAACAGCGTGGGAACAGAGCTGTTTTGCCGGATTCTGGTGGTGACGCTGCTGGCACAGGCCACAGAGACGATCAGCTTTCTGCTGGACGGCGTGCCCGGCGCGGCAAGCCGGTTCTGGCTGTACCTGACCAACACCGTCTGCACCGGCGCTACCGTGTGCGTGGGCTATGCGTGGTGCTTGTATGTGGACTTCCGGGTCTACCGCAGCATTGGACGCCTGCGCAGAAGGCACCTGCTGCTGGGTGCGCCGCTGCTGGCGCTTTTGGTGCTGCTGGTGGCAAACCTTTTTGGCACGGGGTGGATCTTTTCCATTTCGGCGGACAACGCTTACCATCGGGGCCCGCTGAATATTTTGCTGTATCTGCTGCTGTTCAGCTATTACGCCGAGAGCGTGTGGCAGGTGCATAAGGCCATGCGCGATGGCATTACGGTGGAGTTTTTCCCGGTGTACTACTTCGTGGTCACCTGTGCGGTGGGCACGCTGCTGCAGGGCGCATTCTACGGTATGGCCTTCGGCTGGCTGTCGGTAGCTATCGCCTTTGTGCTTGTGGACAGCCAGACCCGCAGCCTGCGCGGCTATACCGATGAACTGTCCGGCCTGTTTGGGCGCAAGTACATGAACTACTGTCTGGACCGCATCCACGCCACGCAGGAGAAGGACGTTTACGGCATCATGATGGACGTGAACTGCTTCAAGGAGATCAACGATACCTATGGGCACGCCGAGGGCGACCGCGCCATTCAGGAGATCGGGCACATCCTGTCCGGGGCGCTGGTGGCAAACTCGGTAGCCATCCGCATGAGCGGCGATGAGTTCATGGTGCTGATCCGTCACGGCTCGGAGGAGCTGCTGGACGAGATCTGCACCGCCATCGAGCAGCGGGTGCAATACTATAACGCCACCGCTCCGGCGGGCAGCTTTCAGCTGTCCTTCTCCACCGGTGTGGCAAAGTACGAGGGCGGCAGCGTGGAGAAGTTTCTGGTGGAGCTGGATCAGCGGATGTACGCGGAAAAGCGCGCTTTCCACGCCGCCCGGGACGGCCATGCCGCACCGGAGCAGGGAAATGCTCCATCAATTTAAAAGGAATGTCTAAAATAAGTGCGACTTATCTTGACAATCTGACGCTGTAATGATAGAATATGTGGCGTACCAATTGAATACCGACTTATCAAGAGCGGCTGAGGGGACAGGCCCTGTGAAGCCCGACAACCTGTGCGAAAGCATAAGGTGCCAAATCCTGCGGGAAACCGAAAGATAAGAGTGCAAACGCTCAGAGCTTCGGTTCTGAGCGTTTTTGTTTGCGCAAACTTGATGGACGTGTATGAAGCTGTGCAAGATTCACCACACACATGGAGGACAAAATTTATGGCAAGACACCTGTTTACTTCTGAGTCCGTCACCGAGGGACATCCTGACAAGATCTGCGACCAGATCTCCGATGCCATCCTGGACGAGATCCTGACCCACGACCCCGATGCCCGCGTGGCCTGCGAGACCTGCGCTTCCACCGGTCTGGTCCACATCATGGGCGAGATCACCACCAGCTGCTATGTCGATTTCCAGAAGATCGTCCGCGAGGTCATCTCTGACATCGGTTACACCCGTGCAAAGTACGGCTTTGACGCTGACACCTGCGCTGTTATCTCCAACATCGACGGCCAGAGCCCCGATATCGCACTGGGCACCAACGACCAGGTCGGCGGTGCCGGTGACCAGGGCATGATGTTCGGCTATGCCTGCGATGAGACCCCTGAGCTGATGCCCATGCCCATCAGCCTGGCCCACAAGCTGGCCAAGAAGCTGACCGAGGTGCGCAAGAGCGGCGAGCTGGATTACCTGCGCCCGGACGGCAAGAGCCAGGTCACCGTGGAGTACGACGAGAACAACAAGCCCATCCGGGTGGATGCAGTCGTCATCTCCAGCCAGCACAGCGAGAGCGTGACCATGGAGCAGCTCCGGGCCGATATCATGGAGAAGGTCATCAAGGCCACCATCCCTGCCGAGCTGCTGGATGAGAACACCAAGTACTACATCAACCCCACCGGTCGCTTTGTTGTGGGCGGCCCGCAGGGCGACAGCGGCCTGACCGGCCGCAAGATCATCGTCGACACCTACGGCGGCTACGGCCGTCACGGCGGTGGCGCCTTTAGCGGCAAGGACTGCACCAAGGTTGACCGCTCCGCCGCGTATGCCGCGCGCTGGGTCGCCAAGAACGTGGTCGCCGCCGGTCTGGCCGACCGCTGCGAAGTCGAGCTGGCCTACGCCATCGGCGTTTCCAAGCCGCTGTCGATCATGGTCGACACCTTCGGCACCGCCAAGGTTACCGAGGACAAGATCGTCGAAGCGGTCGAGAATACCTTCGACCTGCGCCCGGGCGCCATCATCCGCGACTTGGACCTGCGTCGCCCGATCTACGAGAAGACGGCAGCCTACGGCCACTTCGGCCGCGAAGACGCCGACTTCACCTGGGAAAACACCGACCGAGTCGAAGAACTCAAAGCTGCTTGCGGCCTGTAGAGCTTGCAAAAAAATCACGCCAAGGGGCGCCGGACCAGTTCCGGTGCCCCTTTTTTAATAGAACGACAACGTTCGCAGCGAATCATGACGATGCCCAAATGCATGGGACAGCGGGAAATCAGATGTTTTTGTCCCACGTATTGAGACACATCTAGGGTTGTCACCAACAAAGCCGTGGGACAAAAAGATCAGATATCCCGCAGTCCCATGCAAAGCCCTCAGTCTAGGTACGTCACCAGCCAATGAATTTTGCAGCATAACGACTCCAACCATGTATCCTTAGTCCCGAAGCCGCAAACACTAGCTACGACCTCGGCATTCGAGATCTTGGGCCCCGTCATGGTCGGTCCCAGCTCATCGCACACCGCCGGCGCCCTGCGATGCGCCCAGGTGGCCGCAAGTCTGCTCGAGGGCCGCATCACCAAGGTCACCTTTGGCCTGTGGAACTCCTTCGCCCACACCTACCGCGGACACGGCACCGACCGCGCGCTCGTCGCGGGCATCCTGGGCCTCGACACCGATGACGAGAACATCAAGCAGGCCTTCGACCTCGCACGCGAGCATGGCCTCGAATATCACTTTGACATCAAGGGCGACGACGCCTCCATCCACCCCAATACCGTCGACATCGACATGGTCGACAACACGGGCGCTACGGCACAGGTC
>OHPD01001326.1_pt1 | contig 10528 bp, 4 predicted proteins | sample 1577641 | NCBI WGS metagenome assembly OHPD01 (sample SAMEA3879532, study PRJEB24766) | human gut metagenome | biome: human-associated habitat; feature: feces | place: USA | collected 1985/1987
TCGAACGGCATCTCGTATACGCTGAAGGACTTGAACTCCTGGCCCGCCGCTAGGGTATAATCGGGACCTAGCTTGGGCGATACGTCTAATATGCAAGGCGTGAGCAAAGGATAGTTGCGTTGGGAAGTATATTCCGGATCGGCTACCCATTTCTCCGTGATATCGGTTTCCCGCTCGGTAAACTCTCCGCCACAAGCATAATCGCTTTCTATATGTATGTTCGGGAGCCTGAATTTGGAGGGATCTCCACCGCCGGGAGACTCCGGTTCGGCGAATGCCAGATATTCCAATTGAAAGGCATCGATATCTATGGACTGCGGGGTCTTGTTGGTAACCTCCATACTTTTCCGGATAACCGGGATATGATCGTATAAGTCGTAATGGAGTTCTACGGTGACACCTTCTGTTTCTTTCTCTCCTTTCAATACGAAAGTCAGTCTTTTCCCTGTGGGTACGTTCTTATTCAGTGCCCAGCGGCTTCTGGCCCATTTGATATCTTCCTGCAGCTCCTCTATGCGGAAATCCTCAATGAGAAAAGAACCGGAGCGGGTAGTCATCTGCTCGACCCATTCCATCTGGAAGTATCCGCGCTCGGGCTGGCCGGCCAGCCCGCCAAGTTCCCAACGTTTCCCGTCAATCGTCAAACTGCCTTCGCTACTTACGGCACGAAGCATACTTTCTCCGGTCATCCGGTTAAAGATATCTAGAGTGGAGAGATTGGGCAAGACACGGAACATACGTGCTACCATTCCGTTTGACAATAAGATGCTTTTGCCATCGGGAGTCGCATATATGCCGGCTTTGGATCGTGAGGGTTGTAAAAGCCAGTCGAAAGAGGTGTTTTCCAAAGGAAGCCCTTGTTGGGGCAATCGCTTGATTTTATCAAGTAATTTCTTCTCCGTACCGGATGATACCTCCGGCCCTTTCCCTTGATAGCTTGTGGAGATGATCGAGGGGATGATCTCCATATACTCTATTTGGGGCGTGATCCATAAGGCATGATCTCCGCTGGGGCCATCGTCGGTAGGCTCTACGATAAGGTCCAATATCTTTATGCCATTTAGGGGGATATCGATTGTTTTCGGGGCGTCGCCAAGTTTGACGATACCGCTGTTATAAAGCTCCTTGTCATCTCCTTTCAAGATAAATAAGACCGAGCCCGGATGTACCTTTCCGTCTTTACCTTCTAGACCAACAAATGTCTTGGCGTTTTTTCGGGTATCGAAATACATTTTCGTTCCGTCAACAAAAGGGATAACCGTGAGGCTTTTATCTGTATAATCGATATGTGAGTCGGCGATCCCGACCTGTGCTTGAAAGCGTGACGCATTCTTGTGTAAATCGATCTTGATATGGCTTTTGGCTTGTACCCCGATCACGTCATCATACGTTTTTCCTTGTATGGAGGCGGGCTCGTTGGTAACTGATTTCCCTTTGACGGCGCCACCGTAGGTTTGGTAGGATTTATTTAGGTCCATGTCCATAAGCCGGATCTCGTTCTGGCCCATGGCGTAGAGACCGGCAAATCCCGAAAGGATAGCTGTAAAGATAAGTTTATTCATAAAATCCAGTGATAAAAGAGCGTGTTATCAATGATAAAAATAAGGTGCTTCAAAAAGACTTCTTTTGAAACACCTTATTGGGTTTATAATCTAGTTTCGTTCTATTATAATGTCGTAAGTTTTAAATTACGCCAAAGAACCTTGATGCCTCCACCGTCGTGAATCTGAAGGGCGATGCGGCCTTTGCCGGCTCCGATCTTCTCGTCATTCAAGTTTACCATTTCCTGTCCGTTCAGCCAAGTCTGTACGTTGTCGCCTTGTACCTTGATACGCATCGTGTTCCAATCGCCCTCTTTCAATATATTCTCTTTCTCGTCCGGAATCTGAACCAGCCAGCCACGTCCGTACGACTCATAGATACCACCTGTATCGTGACCCTTCGGAGCTACTTCTACCTGCCAGCCGTTTACTTTCACGCCTTCCTCTACGAAAGAGCGGATGAATACGCCGGAGTTTCCGTCAGCCTCTTGCTTGAACTCTACGGTTAGATCGAAATCATCGTAATAATCACGGGTAGCGAGATAACCGTATTGTTTGTCGGGACCGCTTTCGCAAACCAATAAGCCGTCTTTTACGTACCATTTCTCCGTACCGTATGGTTCCCATCCCGTCAAATCCACGCCGTTGAACAAGTTCACTTCCTTACCGGCCTTACGGGGAAGTTCCTTGATCTTCAAGTTGCGGAAAGATGCGGGATAGCCATGGTCTTGCAAGCAAAGCACACCTTTTTTCGCCAATCCGTATTCCGGTGCGTTGGCCCATTTACCGCTATTTTTCTTAGCGTGCCAATCGTCTGTCCATGCCTCGAACTCAACGATCTTTTGTCCGTTCAACCAATGTTCCACATGTCCGTTATCGAATACGATCTTGGAGTTGTTCCATTCGCCTTGCGGATTCACCTTCATCTTGGATTTATCCGGCAAGTGCATCGCGTAATCTACGCCTAATTTCTGCCACTCTTCCAATGGCTCCGGGAAGTTCGGCTCGTCGATCAATTGATACTCCGGCCCTGTTACGTAAGGAACAGCGTATTGGGGACGCTCTACCACGTGGTACAACATACCGCTATTGCCCCCCTTGGACAATTTCCAGTCCCAAGAAAGCTCGAAGTTCTCATACTCTTTATCGGTTACGATGTAGCCACTAGCGTCGCTGCCATCACCTTTGGCTTGGATACAACCATCCACTACATGCCAAGGCTGTGTCAATGTAGTCCCGTTGTAATCTTTCCAACCATCCAATGTCTTTCCATCAAAAAGCAGGACCCATCCGTCAGCGATTTCCTCGGGAGTAAGTGTGTTTTGTTCTTGACTGGCACAAGAGGAAAACAAGGCCAGCGATACCGCACAAGAGGCTAACAAGCTTGTGGCGGCTGTTTTTTTCATTACAGATTCCATGTAAATAAAGAATTTAGGTTGATAAATTGTAACTGAATGGCAAATTTACGTAAATATCTTTGATATCTCTCTCTGTTGGAGGAAAAACGCTTCTCTCCCTAGGAAATACTTCTCCAAGAGCCTATATATTCTTTGTCGGATAAGCTCTATTTCTTAATTTGGCGGCGCTGAATTTATATTCACAGCCGCTGAATATACAAATGCCGCCGCTGATTGTAAAATCAATGGCGATAATTTAAGAATAGAATAGGTACCGATCAGGTTTACCTATAGGTACGCATAAGTTTTATTCTGGCACAATCAACTTTTATATGTTTTTGTGGAAAAGAATCTGGATAATACTTGTTTAATCGAAGAATAATATAGATATTGCATGCATCTAATAAAGACTGAAATACCCTGCAAACCATATGATAACAATAGGCACCTTAAAACTAGATTTAGTTGCGGATCGGGAACCTTTCGTTCATGATTTATATGGTCGTTGGGATACCTTTAACCGAACCTCTTTAGAAGGGATCGTGGATGAGATTTTAAGCCGTTATGATACGGAAGATGAGTTGATCCGGATCGAGAGTTTAGATTTGGATCTAGGTGAGCTAGAAGAAGATGAATTCTATGAGCAATTCCCCCGTAGACTGGCGGAGAGACTGGACGAGACTTTCGCTTCTTATTTGCGAAGTAAAGAAGAGCATCCAGACCGAATAGCAGTTGTTCCCATCAGGCAATCTTGGCTGGAAGAGGAGCGACTCACCTTACCGGAGCTTCTGGATAAATTAGTACGAACATCTTCGATAGAATTAAGTCATTTCCTGCGTGAGAAGGGAAAGGCGCTTACCATTCGTAAACGTCTAGTCTTTCAATTGGATGATATCTATCAAGAACGTTTGGTACATGTGGTGGTACCCTCGGAAAGCTCGTTTATAAACGCTTATGCCCGTTTCTTGCAAGACTCTTATCCCGAGATAAAGCGTCCGGAGATAGGGAAGAATGATTACAGAAACGCTATCTGGATAATCCTATGGGGATATTTATTATCTCAGGATCAAGGCTATTTCAACCGGAAACAAATGGTGACGTACGCACTGCGGGAATTATCCGGCTATTATTCCATTTATTTTGTGGATTTACTGGGGATGCTGACGTATGATTTAGATAAGTTCGCCTCTACCCGCTTGTTCATGCCCGAGTTACTGTCGCTTTTGAAGGATATCCGGCTAGAGACATTATCGGAAAAGGAATTCACTAAAAATTTCTCTCTTTTTTCTCTGGAAGAATTGAAGGCTTTGCTCGTGCGGCGGGAGAAGAGCTTGACTTTCTTATCCGGGTATAATGAGGAACAGATTTACCAGATCGTGGAACAGGTGATCCCTGCGGAGAGTCCGTTTGTCATCGACTATGCGAGAGCGTTGGATAAGGAGAAGGAATTGGGCATGCTCGAAGGGAAAGCCGGGAATGATTTCCGGGTGCTGAAATGGGTGTTTATCTTCGAGGTTATTCTCGGTAGAAGTGGAAGCGTATATTCCCGCCATCAGTTCGCTTTCTCCGTGTTAAAGGAGTTGGCGGCGCATTATAATCTGACGGTGATGGAGTTGTTGGGATATTTTTACCGTACCTTGGCTAGTGGACTGCTAACGGCTTATCCAGCCGTTCGGGAATTGATCATTGCTTTGTACTTGAATGCTATCGATGATTCTCCCGCCGGTATATCCGTTTATTACCCGGAAGATTTGAAAGATCGGTTGTCTAATCCCGGCTTGTGCCGTTGCTTTATCCGTTTCTTGCGCGAGGAGCAAATCTATTCGGTGGTCGAGCAAACCGTTCCGGTGGAAAGCCATTTCATTATACGGTATGCCCAGACGCTGGATAAGGGGAAAGAGCAAGGGCGTTTGGAAGGAAGGGTGGGTGACGAGTTCCGGCTGTTGAAATGGGAATTTATCTTTCTGGTGCTGTTTAGTGCGCCATTGTCCGCTTTTAGCCGGAAACAATTCGTACGTTCGGTGTTGGGACAGTTCTCTGCCCATTATAATATCACGGTGCGGGAGCTGATCTCCTATTTCCATGAGGGAACACATGGGGAACATCCATGGGTCCCGGAAGAGTTACGTGAGATAATAGATCTGCTGTACGAGGATATGGATAAGGAATCTCCCGAGCCTTTATTCTCTGTTTGGTTGAATGAGGAGAGGAAAGCCTATCGGTTCGGGCAATTTATAATCACGGGCCGTGCCGATGAACCGCTGGGCGATCTATTCGAGTACGTGAGGGACTCGGAGAAGACCAACCCGAAAGTCTTACTGGACCAATTACGGCAATTGAAGGATATTCCTTCATCCGGAATAAGGGTGGAAGAACCGATAGAGGCCGCTCGTATCTTCGCTTCCTTATTACTGCTTGTCATCCGTGAATACGGTCTGGCTTTTCCGAATCAGGTATCCTTGATCCAATACCTTACGAATGTAAAAGAGAATCGTACATTTGGAGATGCTGCTCGGCTGCGCTTGTTATTGCATGAGTGTATGTTGGAGAATATGGATGCGTTTACACGTACCATGGATGCTTTACTGGGCACGAAACCGGGGAAAGCGCCCGAGCTTCCCATCCGTACTGCTTTTCCCGCTATCTATCCGTCCAATTCCAAAAAAATGGAATTATTGGAGGAATTATATACAGGGGCGACTCCCGCTTTGCGCTTACTTGTAGAGGAGGTAATCCGCTTGTTTCGTCTCAATAGCTTCGGGTTGGAAGAGAACCTTTGGTTGGGGTGGTTACAGGCTCTTTCCGGCAACGTTTACCGGAATTATTCCAAGGATGGATTGTTGTTCCTCTTTTGGCAGCGTTTGAGGGAGTCTGTGCCAGAGGAGGAATTACGTAAGATCGAGACTTTTATAGGGCGACATATAACTAATTTACCTGAATTGTCAGTTTTTATATATCAACTTAAAAATAATATGAATATGAACGTTTTGAATGGCCAGTTAAAAGACCATGGCGTGTCTATTGACAATGCGGGCCTAGTGATCATAGCCGTCTACCTGCCAATGCTTTTTAATCGGTTAGGCTACTTGAGTGATGACAGGCGTGACTTTAAATCGAAAGAATGCCAAGTGAAAGCTATTTTTGTGTCCCAATGTTTTGTGACGGATGAGAAGGAAATCCCGGAGTCAGAATTATTCTTAAACAAAGTCTTGACGGGCTATGACAACAGCCCGGAACCGCTTCCTCGCTCGTGTGATTTAACCGAGAATGAATTGGAGATCATGGAACAATTGAAGAAAGCGGTACTTATGAATTGGGACAAGATGAGGCATACAAGCTGGGAAGGTTTTCAAAAAACTTTTATCCAGAGAAAGGGAATGTTAAAAATGGAAGAGGATAATTGGATGCTAACGGTCGAGGAGAAGCCTTTTGACATCTTATTAGACTCGCTTCCTTGGAACTTCAAGCTCGTTAAAGCTCCATGGATGGAAAAAATGCTTAGAGTAAAGTGGCGGTAAAATACTATTAAATGATAACATTATGAATGCGGATCGGATACAGATTCAAGAAGGACCTTCGCAGGTCTTTCAAAACCGTAAAGGTGAATCAACACAATTGATGGAAGATAATCGGGTACAATCTGTCTTGCAGGCTAAAATGGTGGAAACTATGCAACGTGACGCGATGGATGAGGATGATTTGCAGCAAGGTAAGTTCGCCGTTCAGCGGGATGTGGAAGATGAGGATGAGCTTCTTCAAGGAAAATTTGTGGCCCAACGGCAAACGAAGAACCAGACAGGGATTCCGGATTATGTAATCCAAGGCATGGAGTCTTCCTTCGGGACGGATTTCTCTTCGGTACGTGTACACCCGGATTCATCGAAAGCGCCGGAGGTTGGGGCTTTGGCATATACGCAAGGTACGGATATCCATTTCGCCCCGGGACAATTCAAACCGGATACGTCTGCCGGACAGCAGCTATTGGGACATGAGTTGACACACGTCATCCAGCAAGCAGAGGGACGTGTGCAGCCTACTACCGAGGTAGGTGGAATGGCCGTTAACGATGATTTATCCTTGGAACACGAGGCGGATGTGATGGGCGCTAAAGCTGCTTCTGTCTTATGAACGAGTGGATCGATTGGTTCCAGCGGGTATTGGATGTCTCTATTCGTTTGTATTTCCGGCAGGAGTGCGATTTATCTTCCGTCTATGATATCGCACTCCCGAAGGCAGGACCGCTTTGGAAGGCGTTGTTGCCGGAACAGGTCGATCCTACTTTCGATGAGTGGATGGTGTTGATGTTGGCCTTAATGCCTCATCTTTCTCCGCAGGTGTTGGATATTTTCTTTGTGCATAATAAGAATTTTGACCGTCCTTATACGGAATTTGGCGGTTGGAAAGGACTATCGCACGGAGGATTCTTGCCAACGGGCGAGACGGCCGTTTTCCTGTTGGCGGGCGATCGTGTGGAACGCCGTCTGGAAGTGGTTCGTCTATTTCGTGAGGAGCATTGGTTCCATATGTATCACGTCGTTGGCTTGGAAGGAGCCGGGAATGGTGAACCGTTCTTGAGCGGACAACTGCGTATATCGGAGGATTTCTTGTACCGTTTATCTTTTGAGGGAGAATATAAGCCGGACTATAATATGGGTTTTCCGGCCAAACGGATTAGTACGGCTTTGAATTGGGAAGATGCCGTATTGCCTTATTATGTGCGTGAGGAGTTGGAAGAGATAAATAATTGGATTACGGGTCATCGAGTCATCCTTTCGGACTGGGGATTGAGTCGTTTTTTGAAGGCCGGTTACCGCACTTTGTTTTATGGCCCGCCGGGAACGGGTAAGACGCTTTGCGCGACCTTGATCGGCAAGAAGAACGGGATGGATGTATATCGTATCGATCTTTCCATGATTGTCTCCAAATATATCGGCGAGACTGAAAAGAACCTTGCGAATGTATTCGACCAAGCGGAAAACCGGAATTGGATTCTCTTTTTCGATGAGGCGGATGCCTTATTCGGTAAACGAACCTCGACGAACACTTCTAATGATCGCCATTCGAATCAAGAGATCGCTTATTTGCTGCAACGGATCGAGGATTTCCCGGGAACCGTTGTTTTGGCCACAAACTTAAAGAGTAATATTGATGAAGCTTTCTCCCGTCGTTTCCAGTCTATTATCTATTTCCCAATGCCGGATCAAGACTTACGTGAGGAATTATGGCGTAGAATGCTTCCCTCTTCTTGGCTACCTGCGGATGCGGACAAAATGATTCGTATGGCAGCTACTTATGAGTTATCGGGTGGCTCCATCTCGAATGTGATCCGGCGTTGTGCCCTTCGGTTGCTAAAGCAAGACACTCCCCGGCTAGATTCCGATATCTTATCTATGGCGATCCGCCGGGAATTGAATAAAGAGGGCCGGTGGTGATTTAAGGCAACGGCTCTCTTTCCCGGTGCCCGATCGGTACGATGATTAAGAGAAAAAAGAAGAGTGGGAGCGCCAACAGTATCATTTGGGTCCATATGTCGAAAGTTTCCCGCGAGGATACGATATTGGTGATTAGGTATAATACCAATACGATCTCGGATATGAATACCAGTAATAGAGGCAAGACATATCGCTTATAATGTTGTGCCAACATGTAGAACTTACTGGATGTCATATACAGGTTGATTAGGATTAATAGTATGAGAAATAGGAATATATCACCCAATACGAAATAAATAAGCATCGGGTTGGAGAATTCCGTATTTGCCAGTTGCGCCAGATCATCGGAGCAACTGGTGAGTTGCTCGCCTTGCGGAAAAGGATTTAGCAAATAGAATAAAGAGTTGAAAAGATTATCTAGTAAGGATACCTCGCATTCTTCCTCATACATGACCATCTTGAGTACTGGTTCTTGCTTATTCTCTCGATTTTCGCAAGTAGTTACAGGAACGCCCATTTCATCGTAATCGACAAAACAAAGGCGGTCTACCAATTGGTATTTCAATAGAATGGATAGATAACCGATATGCTTTTTCTCCTTGATAGGGAATATGACATTTAAATCGTAGTTTCTATATATTTTATTACCCATCACACAAAAGGAATCAATTACGAAACTGGTGGACTTCACGAATTGTACAAGTTCTCTCCGGTTCTCCAGCTTAAAATCGAAATCAGGGAAGTAAAGAGTCAAGCCGTTGAGTTTCCGGAGAGACGGGTTCCGGTTGATCGTGCCGGTATCCTTTGTGAATAAGTTATTTAAAAGAGCCATCTGGGATTCTTTCGATCTTAGGAAATCATTCGTCGCTTTTGAGTTTCGGAATAGGACCAGCAAATCGACAGGCGTATCCGAATAAACGGGCATATCTACCAGACACTCCTGTTGTTGCCAGTCGCTTACTTGACTAGGTTGCCCGCTTTCTGTATCCACTACATACCCTAGATATTCCATCCGGCTGAATTTCCGGATAAGGCCTGCCGGTAATTGCTCGTATACGGATTGCAACCAATACGGCACGATGGGAAAAGCTCGTTGGTTGTATTGACTTAGGCGTTCGGATAGGCGTTCGGTTTCCGATGATGCGCCATCTACCTTGAATACGGGAATACTGCAATTTCCCTTTTTCTTTTGTGTGGCGATCTCTTCTTTGCTACGTTTATCGAAATAACAGAAGAACGTACGAATCGTGGAGGGACGCAGCTCACGCACGGATAGCAACCAGTTCTTTACGGCTTGCGTGTAAGTGGTGTCGTAAACGAATGGGATGAAATCGGTTTCCCGGTATCCAATGGCGTCTTCTTCCCAAGGCGTGATGTTGAGGGCGATGGAAAGGGGAGCTTCTTTGATGAAAAACTCAATCGTTCCGCTTCCTCTGATGGAGGGATTCTCGTCCGGATTATCCAGAACTCCTGTAACGTCTTCTGTCCATACGGGGCAAATGATATAGCCTTGTTTATCGGAGTTGAGCAACGATTGCATATTATCCATATCTCCGGTTTTGCCCTTGAAGAAATACATATTCTCGACGGTAGGGGGAGGCAATATCCTTTCCGGTTCTCTTTTATTGAAATAATACCACAAAGCTTGCGTTACTTTGACTGGGCCGGGCATTGCATCGAAGAAGCGGAAGAGAGGATCTGCGTTGGCCTTATTCTTGGATGCGGTTAATAACTCGTTTCCGAACAACCAAGGTGTATATGCACATTGTTCCACATGATCTGGTAATAAGGAACTCGGGGACTGTAAATAACCCAAACGCAATATCGCTTGGTTCGCGTCCGGATTTATTACGAAAGTGAAAGCGTTCCCCAATTCAGCGGGATAGACGATATAACTGCATTGCTCCGTTAAGATACGCTGGGTGATCGAGTCCATAAGAGCTTGATAGGAGACGATCGGGGTACGAATCTCTTCCAGTTCCAATTCGGTCCGCTCTCCTAAACTCCGGAAATAATCCAATCGCTCCGAGAGACTTCTTTGGGCGTTAACGGCTTGTGCCATGATTACATGAAGTAATAAGCCCAATAAAATGCCGTGGTAGGTAGTTCGATATCTGGTTGACATAAGGGTAAATTTAAAGTTCTATATTTATTAGTA
>OHPD01001340.1_pt1 | contig 10448 bp, 8 predicted proteins | sample 1577641 | NCBI WGS metagenome assembly OHPD01 (sample SAMEA3879532, study PRJEB24766) | human gut metagenome | biome: human-associated habitat; feature: feces | place: USA | collected 1985/1987
CTTCCGGCATTCAAGAAGACGGCGGTGACCCGTGCCCTGTTATCCGTTCATCCGTATGAGGAGCCGGCTTTTGATTTTTATTCGTTATCAAACACATGGGAACAGGCAGGTTCCGGTGTAGTGGGAGAGTTGCCTGCCGAGGAAGATGAGTTGAGTTTCTTGTTGCGGATCAAGGCCCTGTTTAACGTCGGTTGCGTGAAGCATTCCCCATTTACTGGTAAGCCTATCCGAGAGGTCGCTATCTGCGGAGGCAGCGGCGCTTTCTTGATCAAGGACGCTATCGCGTATGGTGCCGATGTCTTTATAACGGGGGAGGCGAAGTACAACGATTTTTACGATGTGGAGGACCGGATTCTACTGGCGGTTATCGGTCATTATGAATCGGAAATCTGTACAAAAGACATATTTTATAACATAATATCGAAAAAATTCCCTACCTTTGCGGTACATTTTTCGAATGTTAATTCAAACCCAGTAAAATATTTATAGAATGGCTACAGATAAACAATCAGCTGAAAAGGAATATACGGTTGAAGAAAAGCTTTCTACGCTGTATCAACTTCAGACGATGATGACTGAAATTGATAAGATCAAGACCCTTCGTGGTGAGCTTCCTCTGGAGGTTCAAGACTTGGAGGACGAGATCGCAGGACTGGAAACACGTCTCCAGAACTATCAGGCGGAGATCAAGGAGTTTGAGGCTTCTGTTGTTGAGCAAAAGCATAAGATCACGGAATCTACCACATTGATAGATCGCTATAAGGCACAATTAGATAATGTGCGTAATAACCGGGAGTTTGATAACCTGTCCAAGGAGATCGAGTTCCAAGGTTTGGAAATTGAGTTCTCAGAGAAGAAAATCCGTGAGTTCGGAGAGGCGGTAGACGCTAAGAAAAAAGATATCGCTGAACTGACTGAGAAGCTGGAAGGCCGTAAGGCTGACTTGGTTCAGAAAAAGAGCGAGTTGGAGCAGATCATTTCCGAGACAAAGCAGGATGAGGAGAAACTTCGTGAGAAAGCGAAGAAGCTGGAAGCCACTATCGAACCTCGTTTGTTGACCGCTTTCAAGCGTATCCGTAAAGGTGCTCGTAACGGTTTGGCTGTTGTTTATGTGCAACGTGGCGCTTGCGGTGGTTGCTTTAACAAGATTCCGCCTCAGAGACAATTGGATATTCGCTCTCGTAAGAAGGTGATCGTTTGCGAATATTGCGGACGTATCATGATTGACCCGGAATTGGCTGGTGTACAGATTGAACATAAGGCTGAAGAAGCTCCCGCACCAACAACCAAAAGAGCGATCAGAAGAAAAAGTGCAGAATAATCTACCGCTTTTTGATTATATATTTCAAAGCTCCGCATCATGCGGGGCTTTTTTTATCTCCCTTTCTTGACATACCCAAAATAAACAAACCAAACCTTTGGTTGTTATCATATCATTTCATAAAAACCTGAACTGATATGAATATACGAATGTGGGGCATATCGCTCTTTATGTTTCTTTCTACTGTATCTGCGGTTGGGCAAACTGCAAACTGTTACCTGAAGGCGCCTCTTCCTGATGAATGGGAGGAGAGTGGACAAGTATTTCAACAGACGCTTCCTGTGGATGATTATTGGTGGAAATCTTTCCGAGACACCAAGCTGGATTCTCTGATCGCTTTGGCGGTAGACCGCAATTTCTCTGTTGCGATGGCTATTAACCGCATATCTGCTGCCCGTGCCAATCTCTGGATGGAGCGCAGTAACTTTTTCCCTTCTGTCGGATTGAATGCCGGATGGACTCGCGAGGAGACAAGCGGTAATATCAGTGCCGCTCCTCAATCTACGGAACATTATTATGGCGCATCACTCAGTATGAGTTGGGAAGTGGATGTATTCGGCAGTATCCGTAAGCGTGTGAAAGCGCAGAAAGAGAATTTTGCTGCAAGTAAAGAGGAGTATACGGGGGTGATGATTTCTATGGCGGCCGAGGTGGCCTCAGCTTATATCAATCTACGGGAATTTCAGCAGCAGCTTGAGGTGGTGAAGAAGAATGTCGCCTCGCAGGAAGAAGTGCTGAAAATCACGGAAGTACGTTATAACACCGGACTTGTGGCTAAGTTGGACGTGGCACAGGCTAAGTCGGTTTTGTATAGCACGAGAGCTTCCATTCCACAATTGGAAGCAGGTATCAACCAGTATATCACGACACTGGCCGTTTTGCTTGGAATGTATCCTCAGGAGATTCGCCCAGTGCTGGAAACGGTGGGGATTTTACCCGATTATATGGAACCGATCGGAGTGGGTATGCCTGTCGATTTATTATTGAGAAGACCCGATGTGCGGAGTGCGGAACGGAATGTGAATGCGCAGGCAGCGTTACTCGGAGCTTCTAAGGCCGACTGGTTGCCGAAAGTTTTTCTGAAAGGTTCGTTTGGCTATGCTGCCCGCGATTTAAAGGATCTGGTGAAGAGTAAAAGCATGACTTATGAGATTGCTCCGGCATTGAGTTGGACAATCTTCAGTGGAGGACAATTGGTAAATGCCACCAGACTGGCAAAAGTTCAATTGGACGAAACGATCAATCAATTTAATCAAACGGTTCTGACTGCTGTACAGGAAACGGATAATGCGATGAATGCTTATCGTAATTCCATCAAGCAGATTGTGGCGTTGAGGGAGGTGCGCAATCAAGGTGTGGAGACGTTGAAACTTTCTTTAGAACTTTATAAACAGGGGCTTTCACCGTTCCAGAATGTGCTCGACGCCCAACGTTCTCTGCTATCTTATGAGAATCAGCTGGTGCAAGCGGAAGGCAGTTCATTATTGCAACTGATAACCCTTTATAAAGCATTGGGCGGAGGCTGGAGAGAATAAAAAAGAATCTATAAAAAATATAACCGAACGGATATGAAAAAACTAATGTATATCTTTCTTGCGCTGCCCATATTGACAGGATGCAAGGAGAAGAAAAGCACAGGAGCAATGGGAGGAATGCCTACTCCTGAAATTAGCGTGACTAAACCGGTAGTGAAGGACATTACTCTGACGAAAGATTACCCGGGATACCTGACAACGGAGCAAACGGTAAATCTTGTGGCCAGAGTAAACGGGACTTTGCAGTCCACCTCCTATACTCCGGGAGGAAGGGTAAAGAAAGGACAGTTACTTTTTGTCATCGAGCCTACATTATATAAGGATAAGGTGGAACAGGCGAAAGCGGATCTGCAAACAGCTCAGGCGCAGCTGGAGTACGCACGCAGTAATTACAGCCGTATGAAAGAGGCTATCAAAAGTGATGCGGTGAGTCAGATACAACTGCTACAGTCGGAAGCCAATGTGACAGAAGGGATCGCGGCTGTGAATAATGCGGAAGCCGCTTTGAGTACGGCGCATACGAATCTGGGATATTGTTATGTGCGTGCTCCGTTTGACGGGACTATCACGAAATCGACTGTGGACATAGGGAGTTATGTGGGCGGATCTTTACAGCCCGTTACTTTGGCTACTATCTATAAGGATAATCAGATGTATGCGTATTTTAATGTAGCGGACAATCAGTGGTTGGGCATGGCGATGAATGACAATCAATCGGCAAAGAACCTGCCGCAAAAGATTATGGTACAATTGGGTAAGGATGGAACGGAGTCTTATCCTGCCGTGTTGGATTATTTATCCCCGAATGTGGATATGAGTACGGGAACATTGATGGTACGCGCTAATTTTGATAATCCGAAAGGGCTTCTGAAAAGCGGGTTGTATGTGAGTATAACTCTTCCTTATGGCGAAGCCTCAAATGCTGTATTGGTGAAGGAAGCTTCTATAGGAACGGATCAGTTAGGTAAATTTCTGTATGTCGTAAATGACTCGAACGTAGTTCGTTACCGTCATATTGAGGTGGGGCAGTTAATGGGTGATACCCTGCGTCAGGTATTGGAGGGCATTTCTCCTCAAGAGCGGTATGTCACGGAAGCTCTGATGAAAGTCAGAGATGGAATGAAGGTAAAGCCTGTACCTTAAAGAGTAGTTCTTTCATTTCAAGTATTAATCCTAAACTTATAGATCTATGTTTTCTAAATTTTTCATAAACCGACCGATCTTCGCTACGGTGCTTGCACTGCTTATTGTGGTAGCCGGTCTGGTGACACTAAATATATTGCCGGTAGCGCAATTTCCGGAGATTACACCACCGACGGTACAAGTATCGGCCGTTTATCCGGGTGCAAATGCCGAGACGGTAGCCCAAACGGTAGGTATTCCTATCGAACAGCAGGTGAATGGAGTAGATGGTATGCTTTATATGTCTTCCAACTCTTCATCTTCGGGAGCATACTCTCTGACTATCACTTTTGCCGTTGGAACGGATATTGACATGGCAACTGTGCAAGTGCAAAACAGGGTGAGTATCGCGCAATCATCACTTCCGGAACCGGTGGTGGTGCAGGGAGTGACTGTACAGAAACAATCTTCGAACATCGTTATGTTCTTGACAATGGCTTCGCAGGATTCTGTCTATAACAGTTTGTACCTTACCAACTATGCGAAATTAAATCTTGCCGACCAGTTAACCCGTGTGCCGGGAGTCGGTGCGGTAAATGTCATGGGAGCCGGAGATTATTCTATGCGTGTCTGGCTGGATCCTGAAGCTATGCGGATTCGCAATATTTCACCGCAGCAAGTCTATCAGGCCATTCAGGCGCAGAACGTAGAGGTTTCTGCCGGGTATATCGGTCAACCTATCGGACAGGATAATAAGAATGCGTTTCAGTATACGTTGAATGTGCAGGGGAGACTTACCTCACCGGAACAGTTTGGCAATATCATCATCCGTACGGAAAAGGACGGAGCAATGCTTCACCTGAAAGATATTGCACGAATTGATCTGGGTTCTGCTTCTTATGGAGTGGTATCCCGGCTGAATGGGAAACCTACGGCTGCCATTGCTATTTATCAGCAACCGGGATCCAACTCATTGGATGTATCGAAAGGGGTGAAAGCCAAAATGGAGGAATTGGGAGCGAACTTTCCGTCAGGTGTTACTTATAACGTTACGTTGGATACAACGGATGTGATTCATGCTTCCATTGATGAGGTGATGGTGACGTTCTTTGAGACTACTTTGCTGGTGGTGCTTGTTATTTTCTTGTTCCTTCAGAATTGGAGGGCGGTTATTATTCCTTGTCTCACCATTCCGGTCTCTTTGATTGGTACTCTTGCTGTGATGGCGGCATTTGGCTTCTCTATCAATACATTGACGTTGTTCGGATTGATTTTGGCAATCGCCATTGTGGTGGATGATGCGATAGTGGTGGTGGAGAACGCTTCGAGGTTACTGGAAACCGGACAATATTCGCCTCGCGAAGCGGTGACAAAAGCGATGGGAGAGATTACCGGTCCTATTGTCGGTGTGGTTCTTGTGTTGCTTGCCGTATTTGTTCCTACTATGTTGATTAGTGGAATTTCTGGTCAGCTATATAAGCAGTTTGCGTTGACTATTGCTGCTTCGACCGTGTTGAGCGGTTTTAATTCATTGACGTTGACACCTGCGCTTTGCGCGCTTTTTCTCGAAAAGAGCAAACCTTCCAAATTTTTTATCTATCGGGGATTCAATAAGGCTTATGATAAAACGCAGGGAGTATATGACGGAATCGTTAAATGGCTGCTTAAACGACCGGGATTTAGTTTTATTTCTTATGCCATTTTGACAGTTATTGCTGTTCTTCTATTTATGCGCTGGCCTTCTACGTTCGTTCCCGATGAAGATGACGGATATTTCATTGCTGTGGTTCAATTGCCTCCTGCTGCCAGTCTGGAGCGTACACAAGCGGTTGGAAATCAAATTAATGCCATACTTGATTCGTATCCTGAGGTACAGAACTATATAGGTATTACTGGTTTTTCCGTTATGGGAGGTGGTGAGCAGAGTAATTCGGCTACTTATTTTGTCGTACTGAAAAACTGGAACGAAAGGAAAGGGAAGGAGCACACGGCTGCCGCTGTAGTCAACCGTTTCAACGGTGAGGCGTATATGACAATTCAAGCCGGGCAGGTGTTTGCTATGGTTCCACCGGCTATTCCAGGATTAGGGGCTTCGGGAGGTCTGCAGCTTCAGGTAGAGGATAGGAAAAACCTGGGACCTACGGAGATGCAGCAGGCTATCGATGCTTTATTGGCTTCTTACCATACAAAACCTGCTCTGGCTTCTATATCCAGCCAGTATCAAGCAAATGTACCGCAGTATTTTTTGAATATCGATCGGGATAAAGTTCAATTTATGGGTATTGCCTTGAATGATGTCTTTTCTACGTTAGGATATTATATGGGAGCGGCGTATGTGAATGATTTTGTAGAGTTCGGACGTATCTATCAGGTGAAGATCGAGGCGCGTGATCAGGCGCAAAGGGTGATCGATGATGTGCTGAAATTGAGTGTGCCGAATTCTGCGGGAGAGATGGTACCTTTCTCTTCTTTTACTAAAGTAGAAGAACAGTTGGGGCAAGATCAGATTAATCGGTATAATATGTATTCTACTGCGGCTTTGACCTGTAATGTGGCTCCGGGAAGCAGTACGGGGCAGGCTATTCAAGAGATGGAGGCTTTGTTCAAGGAACAGTTAGGTGATGAATTTGGGTATGAATGGACTTCTGTTGCATACCAGGAAACGCAGGCTGGGAATACAACGACCATTGTTCTGGTCATGGCTTTGATTGTCGCATTTCTAGTGTTGGCTGCGCAGTACGAAAGTTGGACCAGTCCGGTAGCGGCGGTTATTGGTTTGCCGGTAGCATTGTTGGGAGCGATGATTGGTTGTCTGATAATGGGGACTCCGGTAAGTATTTATACGCAGATTGGTATTATCCTGTTGATTGCGCTTTCGGCAAAGAACGGAATTCTGATTGTGGAGTTTGCCCGTGATTTCCGCGCTGAGGGGAATTCGATCCGTGATGCGGCATTTGAAGCGGGACATGTTCGTCTGCGACCGATCTTAATGACATCATTTGCTTTCGTTTTGGGAGTAATGCCGTTGCTGTTTGCTACCGGTGCAGGTGCGGAAAGTCGTATCGCACTGGGGGCTGCAGTGGTATTCGGTATGGCAATGAATACGTTGCTGGCTACGGTTTATGTACCTAATTTCTATGAGCTGATGCAAAAATTGCAAGAAAAATTCGGTGGGAAAAAGAAGGTGGCGGGATGATATAATCATCCCGTAGGTTTCATGTAATGATCGATTTATAAAGAAGCATAGTCCGGAATATCTCTCAGAAAAGTATAGCTCTGATTTTCATAATCCATGCGGCAGCAATAGTGCTGCATTCCGTTGCTGACAATCAGGTAATCTACTTTCAGTACCATATTGTATCGGGTAATCTGATCGAAAACGGCTTGCGTGATTTCTACATGGGGAGCTTTATACTCCACAATCATCCGGGCGGAGAGGTCTTTCCGGTAGAGTACTGTATCGCATCTTTTAGTTGTACCGTTCAGCTTTACCATTACTTCGTTAGCTAATAGAGCGGATGGGTATCCTTTGTGTGCAATAAGAAAGTGTACAAAGTGTTGCCGTACCCATTCTTCGGGAGTAAGGGCGACATATCGTTTGCGAATTACGTCAAAAATTACATTTTTTCCGTTTCGTACGTTTATTTTAGTGTCGAATACTGGTAGGTTTAACGATAACATTTATTATTTTTGTAAGTTAAATAACGGGTTCCTTTATTTGGAACCGCAAATTTAATGAAATTATGAAAACAAAAGAAGAAATCGTAGCTAATTGGCTGCCACGTTACACAAAACGTAACTTGGAGGATTTTGGAGAATATATACTGTTGACTAACTTCAACAAGTATGTAGAGATTTTCGCCAATCAATTTGATGTTCCAATATTGGGTAGGGATGCTAATATGATTTCTGCCAGTGCCGGAGGAATTACAATGATTAATTTTGGCATGGGGAGTCCTAATGCCGCCATTATTATGGATTTGCTGGGTGCTATCCGCCCGAAGGCCTGTCTGTTTCTTGGTAAATGCGGTGGTATCGACAAGAAGAATCATCTTGGAGATTTGATTCTTCCCATTGCGGCAATTCGTGGCGAGGGAACTTCCAATGACTATTTTCCACCTGAGGTTCCGGCGTTGCCTGCATTTATGTTGCAGCGTGCCGTTTCTTCATCGATTCGTGACTATGGACGTGACTATTGGACAGGAACTGTTTATACTACGAATCGTCGTATTTGGGAACATGATGATACATTCAAGGAGTATCTGAAAAAGACTCGCGCAATGGCAGTTGATATGGAAACGGCAACATTGTTTAGTTGTGGCTTTGCCAATCATATTCCTACCGGTGCATTGCTGTTGGTTTCCGATCAACCGATGACTCCGGATGGGGTGAAAACAGACAAGAGCGATAGCCTGGTTACCAAAAATTATGTGGAAGAACATGTGGAAATAGGTATTGCCTCTTTGCGCATGATTATTGATGAAAAGAAAACTGTAAAACACTTGAAATTTGACTGGTAATTCCCGGTCTTGAAAGATATTATGGCAAAACAAGAACTGACGTGTGATGATATTCTCAAGGAGTTGGGTGCTAAACAATATCGTCCTGTCTATTATTTGATGGGGGAAGAATCGTATTATATCGACCTGATTGCGGATTATATAACAAATAATGTGTTGAATGAAACGGAGAAGGAATTCAATCTAACCGTGGTATATGGTGCCGATGTAGATGTGGCTACTGTCATAAATGCAGCAAAGCGTTATCCGATGATGTCTGAACATCAGGTGGTAGTGGTAAAGGAGGCGCAGGTAATCCGCAATATGGAAGAGTTGTCTTATTATCTTCAAAAACCACTCCTGTCTACTATTTTGGTAATATGCCATAAGCATGGTACGTTGGATCGTAGAAAGAAGTTAGCAGCCGAAATTGAAAAGGTGGGCGTATTGTTTGAATCGAAAAAAATAAAAGAGGCCCAACTTCCTGCTTTCATATCTTCTTATATGAAGCGTAAAGGTGTGGATATGGAACCTAAGGCAACAGCCATGTTGGCTGATTTTGTAGGTTCTGATTTGAGCCGACTGACGGGGGAATTGGAAAAGCTAATCATCACTTTACCTGCTGGTCAGAGACGTGTAACACCTGAGCAGATAGAAAAGAATATCGGTATAAGCAAGGATTATAATAACTTTGAATTGCGGAGCGCACTTGTTGAAAAGGATATCCTTAAAGCAAATAAGATAATAAAATATTTTGAGGAAAACCCGAAAACGAATCCAATACAGATAACTTTGTCACTGTTGTTCAACTTCTATTCTAATCTGATGTTGGCATATTATGCGCCTGATAAATCAGAGCAGGGAGTTGCTAATATGTTAGGACTGAAAACGACTTGGCAGGCTAAAGATTATATAGCTGCTATGAGAAAATATACTGGTGTAAAGACAATGCAAATCGTTGGTGAAATACGATATGCGGATGCAAAGTCAAAGGGAGTAAAGAACAGTTCAATGACAGATGGAGATATTCTTCGCGAATTAGTGTTTAATATTTTGCATTAGTAGGAGCGTTTTTGGTATATAAAGAAAAGACATCTACTTTTACTATAAATAGAATAAAGTAGATGTCTTTTCTATATCCTCTGAAATATGTTTTCTTTTGGACGGTGTAAGTCTATATTTTGAATAAAAAAAACGAACAATAATTTCTACATACTTTCCTCATCTTTTCATGGCTACTTCCTCATCCTTTGGAATTTTTCGTTTATTCATTCATCTCAATTTTATTCGGTGGTGTCCCCAATATCATTCTTCCATCGAATAGGTGTTTTTCTCTTCACAAGAAACTTCACAGAAAAATTTGAATTCCTATCTTGCTTTAAATATCATTTTGATAGTTTGGAGATTAATAGTGGTGATTTTCTTGCTTTTCTCTATTTGAACTAAAAAACAGAGTCATAAAATTTGAAGTAAATATTTGTATAACAATGTATTATGCAGAATTATACCTTTCTAGAATTGAAAAAAACATCGAAATGGGCTAATGGACGGAAATATTGCAAGGATTTGGTATTTTATGTTAGAATGTCAAATATGATTTGAAGAAACCATAATATACATTCGTGAATAATAGCTTTTTTTCTTTATTTTATTGCAAGTGCAACTTCTTCTATTTACGCTTGTGTATTTCGTGTTATATATTTGTAATTAATACCCTTGTGAATACAATACATTTGTACTTTAGTAGCTGGTTGTATAAATGTAAAATAGATAGTTTACAAAGATAGAGTATTTAGTATAAATGTAGTAGGAGAGTGATTAATAGTTATTTATAGGTATGTTATATCATTAAATATCAGTTATATATATACCGTTATTTGATTTTGAACTGTAAATTAGAACTTTATGTGGCATTTATTTTTGTGAATATCACTGTTTTTACCCACTATTGTTTTATGTAATTTGTTTATT
>OHPD01001364.1_pt1 | contig 10309 bp, 7 predicted proteins | sample 1577641 | NCBI WGS metagenome assembly OHPD01 (sample SAMEA3879532, study PRJEB24766) | human gut metagenome | biome: human-associated habitat; feature: feces | place: USA | collected 1985/1987
TCTTCATGACAGTATTTGGAATTGGCGGTTGTATGGGCATGATGTTGTTTGGTTTTGGATTAAAAGATTCTATTTCAGCAATCGTTCCGCTTCAATACGAACAGATTCAGCTTTATGATGGAGACGTTATTTTAAAGGAAGATGTGACAGAAGAAGAGAGAAATGATGTCCAGAAAGAACTGGATGCGGATAAGAAGGTATCAGTGACTGCAGAAAATCTTTTGAAAAATATTGAGGTCAGTTCAGGAGAGTCTTCTCAGGAAGTTTATTTAGATGTACCAAAAGATGTGGAAGCATTCAAAAAGTTTGTCGTGATCCGTGATCGGAAGACAAAGGAAATTTATTCATTGGAGGATAAAGGAGCAATCCTGACTGAAAAAGCAGCGAAACTGCTGGAAGTCAATGTCGGTGATAAATTAACGATTGATACAGATGATGGAGAGAAAACAGTCTTGATCAGTGCAATCTGTGAGAACTATATGGGACATTATCTCTATATGACATCTGAAGTCTATGAAAAGACATTCGGTGAGGCTCCGGACTATAATTCGATTTATTATAGAACTCAGGACCGTACAACAGAAGAGGCAAAGGATGTCGGCGAAAATGTAATGAAGTGTGATGGAACACTTAGCATCAGCTATACGACAAGCCTGAAAAAGCAGGTGGATCATATGCTGGAGAGTCTGGATATCGTGATTATTGTATTGATTATTTCTGCAGGAATGCTGGCATTTGTAGTGCTGTATAATCTGAATAATATTAACATTACAGAGCGCAAGAGAGAACTGGCAACATTAAAGGTACTTGGATTTTATGACAAGGAAGTTTCTTCTTATGTCTACAGAGAGAATATCCTGCTGACCTTGATTGGGGCACTGGCGGGATTGGTGATCGGAAAAATTCTGCACCGTTTTATTGTTGAGACAGTGGAGATTGATTCGGTTATGTTTGGACGAAATATCGATCCACCAAGTTTCCTGTATGCCTTTCTTCTGACAGTGGCCTTTTCTTTGTTTGTTAATGGAGTGATGTATTTTAAGTTAAAGAAGATTAACATGGTTGAATCACTCAAGAGTGTAGAATAAGACAGATTTGTTAGGAAATATAATAACGAACATAAGAATGGATTGCAGAGAAGCTGCATGGAACATAGATACAATTGTGAAATGTTCCATGACAGCTTCTTTGTTGTTGCCGGCCGCACGTAGCATGAACAGTAACTTTTTGTTAAAAAGCACTTGAAATATACCTGTAGGGGGTATATATTAATAATTAGAAAATATACCCCCTGGGGGTTATACGACAGGAGGAATACAATGGAAGAAAAGAAAGTCTGTCCGGGATGTTGTCACAAGACAAAGGATCGACCGGAAAAAGAATATAAAGATCTGATGAATCGTCTGAGTAGAATTGAAGGACAAGTCAGGGGAGTTCGAAGGATGGTTGAAGAAGGCGCGTATTGTCCGGATATTCTGATTCAGGTATCTGCGGTGAATGCGGCTCTGAATAGTTTCAATAAAGTGCTTTTGGCAAACCATATCCGGTCATGTGTGGCAGATGATATCCGGGATGGAAAAGATGAAACGATTGACGAGCTCGTGACGACACTTCAGAAATTGATGCGATAAAAGATCTGAAGAGAGATCCGGCACAAAAAGTCCGGATCACAACTTGAAGGAGGAGTAAAATGAAACAATATAATGTGACGGGAATGAGTTGTGCAGCCTGCAGTGCCCGTGTTGAGAAGGCAGTTGGGAAAGTCCCCGGAGTTGAGAACTGTTCAGTCAGTCTTCTGACGAATTCCATGGGAGTGGAAGGCACAGCAACAGTAGATGCGGTTATTGCGGCTGTTGAGGAAGCTGGATATGGGGCAACGTTGAAATCTGCAAAGAATGAAAGGCATGGGATGAATCAAAGTGAGCAGAACTGTGCGGAAGATGCGTTGAAAGACAGGGAGACACCGAAGATGAAAAGGCGTCTGATCGCTTCTTTGTGTTTTTTGATTCCGCTCATGTATCTGTCAATGGGGCATATGATGTGGGGCTGGCCACTTCCGGTATTTCTGGAAGGGAATCATGTGGCGATGGGGCTGGCGCAGCTCCTGTTAACGACAATCGTTATGGTGATCAATCAGAAGTTTTTTATCAGTGGATGGAAAGGCATGATTCATAGAGCACCAAATATGGATACGCTGGTTGCACTCGGTGCAGGTGCATCTTATGGATATAGCGTGTATGCATTATTCGCTATGACAGCTGCGCAGACGGCAGGCGATATGGATCATGTGATGGAGCTGATGCATGAATTTTATTTTGAATCAGCAGCAATGATTTTAACGTTGATCACAGTCGGAAAGATGCTTGAAGCGCATTCAAAGGGCAAGACAACAGATGCATTAAAGAGCCTTATGAAGCTGGCACCAAAGACAGCAACGCTCCTGCGTGATGGAAAAGAACAGGAAGTTTCGATTGACCAGGTGAGAAGAGGAGATCAGTTTGTTGTAAGACCGGGGGAGAATATTCCGGTGGATGGAATTGTTCTGGAAGGAAACAGTGCAGTAGATGAAGCTGCCCTGACCGGAGAGAGTATACCGGTAGATAAAGCAGAAGGGGATAAAGTGTCTGCGGCTACAATGAATCAGTCAGGTTTTCTGCGTTGCGAGGCGACGAGAGTTGGCGAGGATACGACATTATCACAGATCATTCAGATGGTAAGTGATGCGGCAGCAACAAAAGCGCCAATTGCCAAAGTGGCAGATAAAGTTTCAGGAGTATTTGTCCCGGCAGTTATTTCTATTGCAGTTGTCACAATGATTGTATGGCTGCTTGTCGGAGAGCCTGTTGGATTTGCACTTGCAAGGGGAATTTCTGTTCTGGTGATCAGCTGCCCGTGTGCATTAGGTCTGGCCACTCCGGTTGCAATTATGGTTGGAAATGGAATGGGCGCGAAGAATGGAATCATGTTTAAGACAGCTGTTTCGCTGGAAGAGACAGGAAAGACGGAGATTGTCGCACTGGATAAGACAGGAACGATCACAAGTGGAGAACCGAAGGTGACGGATCTGCTCCCTGCGGACGGAATGACAGAACATGAATTATTATTTTTTGCAAATGCATTGGAGAAGAAAAGTGAGCATCCGCTTGCCCGGGCAATTCTTGCAAAGGCAGAAGAAAATGGGGAAGCAGAGCAGAAAAGTGAAATCACACAGTTTCAGGCAGTTCCGGGAAATGGTCTGTCAGGAAAACTTGGAGAGGACTGGCTGTACGGAGGCAATTTTAAATTCATTTCTGACAAAATGAAGATTTCTGCCAGCATAAAAGAACAGGCGGAACGGTTGGCACAGCAAGGAAAGACACCGCTGTTCTTTGGAAGGAATAAGCAGTTCCTTGGCATGATCGCAGTTGCGGATGTGATCAAGGAAGATAGTCCACAGGCAGTGAAAGAACTTCAGAATATGGGAATCCATGTTGTTATGCTGACCGGAGATAATGAGCGCACAGCGAAGGCAATTGGTGAGCAGGCAGGTGTGGATGAAGTGATCGCAGGTGTTCTTCCGGAAGGAAAAGAACAGGTGATCCGCAAGCTGAAAGAAAAAGGAAAGGTTGCGATGGTAGGTGACGGTATCAATGACGCACCGGCACTGACCAGGGCAGATATGGGAATTGCCATTGGAGCGGGGACAGATATTGCAATCGATGCAGCGGATGTTGTGCTGATGAAGAGCCGGTTAAGTGATGTGCCGGCGGCAATCCGTATGAGCCGTGCAACATTGCGCAACATTCATGAGAATCTGTTCTGGGCATTTTTCTATAATGCGATAGGAATTCCACTGGCAGCAGGAATCTGGATCCCGGTCTTTGGTTGGAAATTAAATCCGATGTTCGGAGCAGCGGCAATGAGCCTGTCCAGTTTCTGTGTAGTAACAAATGCATTGAGACTGAATCTGTTTAAAATGTACGATGCCAGCAAAGACAGAAAAAGAAAGATGAAAAAGGTAGAAACAGCAGAAAATACTGTTTCAGATATTGTCTTAGCAGACAAAAATGAGTCAGAAAACAAGGAGGAGACAAAGATGACAAAGACAATGAAAATCGAAGGAATGATGTGTGGACACTGTGAGGCGGCTGTGAAGAAAGCTCTCGAGGCACTTGAGCAGGTTGATACAGCAGAAGTCAGCCATGAGGCCGGAACAGCAGTTGTAACACTGAATTCCGAAATCAGTAATGAAGTGCTGAAAAAGACAGTCGAAGACAAAGATTATACAGTAACAGCGATCGAGGATTAATGAGCAAAGAAGAGGTCACCTGCGGAAATGAAAGATTCTGCAGGGGACCTCTTAGATTAATCCTTGTATACAATCTTTCCATCACAGATTGTATATTTTACTTTTCCATACAATTCCCATCCGGTAAATGGAGAATTAGAAGACTTAGAAGCATAAGTCTCAGGAGTCCATTTCTCATTCGGATCAAACAGTACAAGATCAGCTGATTTTCCTTCTGCGACAGAACCGCACGGAAGGTGATACAGGCTGGCAGGATTGATCGTCATCTTCTCGATCAGCTGGCTTAATGTCAGGTGTCCCGGACGTACAAGGGAAGTGATTCCGAGAGCAAGGGAAGTCTCAAGACCAATAATACCGCTTGGTGTTTGTGTGATAGGACGGGATTTCTCTTCCGTACTGTGTGGCGCGTGGTCTGTAGCAATCAGATCGATCGTACCGTCTTTGAGACCTTCGATGATAGCAAGGCGGTCATTTTCTGTACGAAGCGGTGGGTTCATCTTGGCAAGTGCGCCGTATTTTAATACAGCTTCATCTGTCAAAGTGAAATGATGCGGAGTTGCCTCTGCATGTAGATTTGCTCCCATAGCTTTAAAGGTACGTACCAGTTCAACGGACTGTCCGGAGCTGATATGCTGGATTACGACCTGTGCACCGGAACGAAGTGCCAGCAGACAATCTCTAGCAACAAGAGATTCTTCAGCAATCGAAGGAGATCCGTAGATGCCCAGCGCATCAGATACAGGTCCGTGGTTGATTCCGTTTGTTTCAATAAATGCAGGATCTTCTTCATGAAGACTGATCGGAAGGTCAAGTGCCTTCGCCTCTTCCATGGCCTTATAGAGAAATACAGCGTTCTTAAGAGGGATTCCGTCATCTGTGAATCCACAGGCACCGGCAGCGGCAAGTTCCTTCATAGAAGTCATCTCTTCACCCTTGAGTCCGCAGGAGACAGCAGCAGCCTGGAAAATATGGATGTCTTCCAAAGCCTCCCGTTCCATCAGTTCTTTGAGAACCGGAACAGAATCGATGACCGGTGAAGTATTTGCCATACAGATCACGGAAGTAAATCCACCGGCAGCAGCTGCTAGAGATCCGGTATGGAGATCTTCTTTATAAGTAAATCCGGGATCACGGAAATGAATGTGTGTGTCAACAAGTCCTGGAGAAATCATAAGTCCTGCAGCATCAAGCTCATCCTCTCCATTTTCAGGTGTCAGAGTTCCGGCATCTGCGAGTGTCTGGATCAGACCGTCTGTGATGCGAAGGTCGACAAGACGTTCTGTATCAGATGCAGGATCAATTAGAAAACCATTTTTTATAAGCATAATTCATCCTCCTTTTGCTGTTAAGTATACCGTATTTTTGATAGAGATTCAAATTTATTAGAAAATGTGTTATCATAAACACACCATAATATGAAAAGAAAGAAGACAGAAAGGTTGATCTTTGGATTTTACCGGATCAAGACAATCGTTCTGCGGAAAGAAGGAGTAAATGAAAGAATACGATTATCTGATTGTCGGAGCAGGTCTTTATGGAGCTGTCATGGCACATGAATTAAAGAAAAAAGGGAAGAAATGTCTTGTGATTGACCGAAGAGATCATATTGCAGGAAATATTTACTGTGAGGACATAGAAGGAATCCATGTACATAAATATGGTGCACATATTTTCCATACGTCTGATAAAAAGATATGGGATTACATGAATCAGTTCGCGGAATTTAATAATTACATCAATTCACCGGTAGCAGTTTATAAAGATGAACTTTATAACCTGCCATTTAATATGAATACATTCAGTAAGATGTGGAATATCCGCACACCACAGGAAGCAAAAGAGATTATTGAAAAACAGCGCAAAGAGACAGGAATCACAGATCCACAGAATCTGGAGGAACAGGCACTTTTTCTTGGCGGAAGAGATATCTATGAGAAGCTGATCAAGGGTTATACAGAGAAACAGTGGGGAAGAAAGTGTACAGAACTTCCGGCATTTATTATCAAACGTCTGCCATTCCGATTTGTTTACGATAATAACTATTTTAATGACAGATATCAGGGAATTCCGGTTGGCGGTTATACAACAATCGTTGAGAAGATGCTGGAAGGGACAGAAGTTCGCACAGGGATTGATTTCTTTGAATTCAGAAAAGAGAATCCGGAGATTGCAGAGAAGATTATTTTTACAGGAATGATCGATGAATATTTTGGATATCAGCTGGGAGCATTGGAGTATCGTTCTGTCAGATTTGAGACAGAAGTTCTTGATTGTGAGAACTATCAGGGAAATGCTGTTGTCAATTACACAGAGCGTGAAGTTCCGTATACAAGAATTATCGAGCATAAGCATTTTGAGTTTGGCAAGCAGGAGAAGACGGTTATTTCCAGAGAGTATTCATCAGAATGGAGTGTTGGCATGGAACCATACTATCCGGTAAATGATGAGAAGAATAATGCATTGTTTGAAGAATACAAGAAGCTTGCAGAAAAGGAAGAAAATGTAATCTTTGGCGGACGACTGGGAGATTATAAATATTATGACATGGATAAAGTTGTTGCCGCAGCTCTTGACAGACTGGAAGAATTCAATTAATATGAGAGTCACACTTCAGTCGTTCTGACTGAAGAATCAGGAAAGATTCTGAAGAGTAGTTCGTATCAGATTCTGATAATTTTCAATTGGACAGGTATTGTATCGTGTGCGGTGTGGGGCCGCACACGTTTAGATGACAGATTGCAGTAGAATTAAATATGGAAAAAATGTATGAAGTACTTCGCTTCGTGGAAAAAGGAACCGAATGCCAGCCGGGGATCGATTGCCTGCAGGGAGAACTTTTGATTTATTATCTGCGGGATAATACACAGTTGGATAAAGCGGTGTTGTTTGAATGGTTTCGACAGATTGCCGGAGAAATAAGAAAGTATCAGCAGTCGAGACGCGGGCAGAATTATCGTTGTCTGACCCCATATAGTATTGTTGTGACAGAAGAAGGAGAATTGCTGCTTTTAAATCCGGATGCACAGGAAAATGAATTTGTTATGAAGAAGATGCAGCAGAAAGCGGTGAGAAGTCATTTTATCCGCCCGACAGCGTCAGGAAGCAGGAAGAATTGTTCGGTAGATTTGTTCGGATATGGTAAAATTTTGCAGTTTTTACTGGCATATACAGAGCAGATCCCGGAACTTAGCAGAAGCGAAGAACGCAGATTGGAGAGGATCATTGAACGTTGTACCGGTGGAGGAAGGCGGCATTATGATAAGATCAGCCAGGTGATACGTGATCTTCCGGAGGAACGCGAGGAATGGAATCCGGAACAGAAGCTAAAATTTCGGAATGTCAAACTGGCGGTTCTTTTATTTGCTACCGGGGCAGTAATTGCGGCAGCAGGAATCGGGATGAGCCGAGGAAGGGAAGGTAACAATACAGTTTTGAAAAGTGAAACAGCAGTGCAAGATCAGAAACCAGACGATGCAAAAACAATACCGGGGGAACTCAGCGAAACTGAACAGGACAGAAAAAAAGCACTGGAAGATCTGAAATGGAAGAAAGAGATGGAAGAACAGGTTCAGGAGATTCTGGAATCGGTCAAAGCATGTGAAAAAAAGATAGAAGAAACGACGAAAGAAGAGAATAACGGGGAAAACAAGGAAGAAACAGAGCAAACGGCAGAACAGCAAACAGAGGAAACTGCAGAAAAATCTGTAGAAGAGGAAATACAACAGGAAACGAAACAAGAAGTGATAAATGATCCGGTTGTTCCGGAATAAGAAAAAAGTCTCCATAAAAGGGAGGATGCCGGGTAACCATTTACTGGTTCCCGGCATGTATTATGAAAAAGTTTATTCAAAGTTTTTTGTTTTTTCCTTTGATGCTTATAGTATATGTGAGAGAAATGAAGAAAAAGTGATAAGAAGATGAAAGATTTTTAAATGATAAATGAACAAATTATGAACGACAGATGTAGTTGAAAATAACGGTTTAAAAAAGAATAGCAGTGTGGTATTCTACATCTAAAGAGAACTTCGGGAGTGAACAGTAACCTTTGGAACAGGAGGTAATAGTTGAATATGACAAGACAGGAATTTATCCGAAAATTACAGGAAGCTTTGAATGGAAAGCTTGATGCAACAACAATTCAGGATCATCTTAAGTTTTATGATGATTATATTATAGAAGAAATGAGAAAAGGAAAGAGCGAGCAGGAGGTCTTGGAACTGCTCGGAGATCCGTGGGCAATTGCGAAAACCATTGTAGATGCAAGCGATGGAACAGACGAAGAAGTGGTTTATGAGAACAGGAGTCCATTCAATAATTCGTACAATCAGACAACGCAGGCACAGAACAGCTATACTGGTTATGGACAGAAGGATGAATATGGAACAGAGCATTCTTATGGTTCCTATCATGAGTTCAGATTAGATACCTGGTGGAAGAAGGCTTTGCTGATCCTTGCAGTTGTATTTGTAGTCGTAGTAGTTGTGTCTGTTATAACAGGAATCATCAGTTTTCTGGCACCGGTTCTTGTTCCTCTTCTGATCATTATGATCGTGATCAGACTGATCGGTGGGAACCGACGATATTAGAAAAAAGAAAAGTAAAAGACCGATGGGGGAGCCATCGGTCTTTTGAGGGGAGTATAAATAATTAATAAGGGGTTGTAGAAAATAATCTTTCTACATGAATCAGTATAATATATGCATTTGGAAAAAGCAAGCAAAATATTCAAAATATGGTTGAAACAAAATGCATAAAAAGACCTCCGTTTGGGATAATAAAGATTGTACTAAATAGTTACTGTCAGTTAATAAGAACAGTAACACCAAATAAGGAGGAAGCATCATGGCAAAAAATTATAGCAACACAAGTAAAAATTCTCAGAATGGATTCTATTCATCGAAGGAAGAAAATCAGAGTAAGAACAGAAATTCAACATCTAATTCAGGTTCGAATAAGAATTCCAGCAAAAATTCTTATTCAAATAAGAATAAGAACAGCACAAACTGCAATTCCAAAAATGCAGATGACTGCTATGGCGGAAAAGATGATTATGATGAGTCAGACAGATATTAACAGATACTGTATGCAGTAACAAACAAGTGAGTGGCAAAATTTACTTTTGAAACTCACTTCATAAGATTATTATAAACAGCAACAAGGCAGAGAAGAAAGGCAATCGCACTTTACTCTGCCTTTCATTTATAGTAAAATTATAATACTGTAAAAAGAATCAGTTAACAGTAATTAATAGTTACTGTTCACTCCCGTGTCAATCACTCCGCTGATTGACACGGAGGATGCATGTTTTGGCTTGAATGCATCTCGCCCCATCGCCAAAGGCGATTTAAAATGGCGAGATGCGTTGCTGGTCGCACTTCGTGTGAACAGTAACAATATAAGCTGTCCTGAGTATTTAACCTGGGGAGTTAAAGAAAATGGAGAAATTTAATAAGATAAAAGAGCGCGGATTGCGAATTGCAGCTACCGTGAGTTCGCATCATACGGGAGCTTTCGCAGCACAGGCGGCATATTTCTTTGTGCTTTCATTGATTCCTATCTTTATGTTGCTTTTAACAATGGTACAATTTACACCAGTGACGAAAGCGGATGTGATGGAGGCTGTACTTCCAGTATTTCCATCCACAGTCAGCCCAATGATTGAAAGCATTGTGAATCAGGTATATATGACTTCCGGTACGATCATTCCTTTGACAATCCTTGTGGCTTTGTGGTCAGCGGGAAAAGGAGTACTTTCTGTAACATATGGATTGAACTGTATTTATCAAAACACAGAGACGAGAAATTATTTTTACCTTCGCGCAAGAGCATGTATGTATACTTTTTTGTTCCTTGTGGCAATCATGCTCTCATTGGTGCTTTCCGTATTCGGCAACAGTATTAGTGTTGTAGTTTATGAACATGCACCGCTTATAAGTAAAGCAATTCATAAGATTATACAGTTGAGGATTTATTTCACACTTCCACTTCTGACTTTCTTCTGGGATTTGGTGTACAAGTATC
>OHPD01001369.1_pt1 | contig 10278 bp, 8 predicted proteins | sample 1577641 | NCBI WGS metagenome assembly OHPD01 (sample SAMEA3879532, study PRJEB24766) | human gut metagenome | biome: human-associated habitat; feature: feces | place: USA | collected 1985/1987
CGATCAAGATAATCTGGGTTCATATGTATATAGTCCGCAACGGTATTTCGGCAGATTTCCTGTTCCAAATGCTCTTTAATGTAATTTTGCACTACATAAACAAGCGAACTGTTTTTGGGTAATAAGCTCTCATTAACTTCAGCAAATTCAAAAATATTTTGTGGACCATGTAGATCTAATTGGAGCATATCTTTCATCTCACCCAGCAACACGGGGATTTTGGCATTATATCCGGTGACACATAGCAGTGGAAGGCTATTTTTTACGAGGGCTGTATACATATTTTTAATCTGTTGTTTTACTTCCTCAATATATTGTACCTTGCAAGGAAACAGGATAAAAATGTTTTGGAGCTGGTAGCTAAAGGCAACAGCATGTGGACTAAATGTTTGTACTTCTGTGTAAATTTGTTTTTGAACGTTATAACGTAAATCGGCAACTTGTTGAATATTATTACATTGCTGGCGGTCAATAATAAAAAGTACCGGATAATAGAGTATATCCAACATGGTCTGAGACGGTAAGATATACTCATGACCGGAAATATAGGAGAAAAGCATATCGTGCCATAAACTTTCTTTCTGCAAATATTGGTTTAAATAAAGATCCTTATCTGGATGATGGAGTTTGTCAATACATTTTTCAATAGATGCAGTTATTTGTTGTGGTGTTATGGGTTTTAGAATATAATCCAGGCAGCCAAGCCGTATTGCTTCCTGGGCATATTGAAATACACTGTAATTAGTCACAAAGACACAACCTGTTTGCGGATAATTAGCCCGAATCCAGGAAAGCAAGGCTAATCCATTTGTTTGGGGCATTTCGATATCACACATAACTAAGTCAATCATGGGCTCATTTAAAAAATATCTTTTTGCATCTTCTGCGCTATAAGCAAGGAGTATTTTTTCAATATTTAATGATTCTATGGAAATAGAACGAGCTAATGTTTGAATGATTATTGGTTCATCGTCGACCATAAGCAATATCATAAGCAAAATCCTTTCTATAGTTCAATTGGAATCTTTACTTCTGCACAGGCTCCGCCGGTCTTCGGATTACACAGGTGAATAAATGCATTACCGTCATAAAAATAGTAGAACCTGCTCAAAAGATTTTTCAAGCCAATATGTTCGTTTCCAATGGAAAAAGGCGGTGTATAATTTTCAATATCTTGCAAAAGTGAATCGGGGAAGCCAACCCCATTGTCCCTTATCGTAAGTATAAGGTAATAAGAAGCATCCTCTTGCTGAAGTATGGCAGATACATTTAGTTTTAGGAGCTTGAGCTGTTCATGTGCATATTTTATTGAATTTTCCAAAAAAGTCAATATGGTAAGCGGAGGAATCATACAGCCAGTCAATGAATCGGGAATATTGAAATATACCTGTGGCTTTTGCGCTTTTTGAACCTGCTGTATGGAAATATAATGCGAGCATTGTTCCAGTTCTTTTCTTAAAGGAATGAGGGATGAACTGCTTTTAAATACAGCCCGGAAATATTCCATAAATTCTAAGGTAAGAGACTGTAACTGCAAGTTTTCTTCATTTATGGAGAGAAAATAAATGGTATTTAATGTATTTATAAAAAAATGAGGGCTTAACTGAAGCTGCAGACATTGTAAATCCAGTTGAGTGCGCTGCAGTTCTTTTTCATAAAGCTCAATTTTCATTGTCTGTATTCTATGAATCATGGTGTTAAAAGAAGCTGCCATATGATCCATCTCCATGCTTCCCATATTTTCAGTCAGTTCGGAAGAAAAGTCATTATCCCGTATACTATCCATATGTTCGATAAATATAAGGATTGGGTTTAATATATTTCTTTGTAAATATGTATTTGCTATTGGAATTAAAGATAGCAAACATAGTGAGAAAAAGGTCGTAATCCAACATAAGACAATAGTAATATAATTCTGTAATGGAATGTCAGCAGATAAAAATACTGAAAAATCTCCGGTGGATGAATCAGCTGTAATTTGAAAATGCTGTAAGAGAAAAAAATCAAGCATACTATTTTTGTCTGTAAAAGTACCGGTTGGTGCAATTGTTACAGCTGTGTTGGAAAAACTGTAATTTTTTAACTTTTGAATCATGGAATCTGTCGGTACACAGACCCCAAGATAAGCGTTATTACATTTAAATAAGCGCAACAAAAACTGTTGATCCTGCAGTGTAATTAATGTCCAGGAAGCATTCAGGAACTGTTCAGGATTTTTCAACATTTCGCAAAGAGTCTCTTTTGCCTGATAACTGCCATGCGACACATATTCTGAAGAAGGGACGATGACCATTTCGTTGTTTTCAGAATGAAACATAAATAAATAGGCAATTTCCGGGCAAAGATCAATTTTTGAATTAAGATTTTGGTATAAGTGAATTTTTTCCAATGCATAATCTCTGCCTGCAAATTCCGCTTCATCGGATCACCGATTCCGCTAGCAACGGATCAGTGTTTCCGGTTGTAACGGAACACTTTTCCGCTTCGTCGGATCACGCATTCTTATAAAGTGTTATAGTTTTTTCGTAGTCATTATTTTTAGATTACGAAAGGAGGCATTTTTATGCAGGACTACAACACTATTATTGGTGCTATTCAGATGCGTCTGAATAAGTGCCCAACCAGATCTGTTATGGATCGTTTTCGAATCGGATCAAGCACTCTTAACTTGATCATGAGTCGATATAAGGCTCTTGAGCTCACCATTGACGAGCTTGAAGCTATGTCACCAAAAGAAGTAGAGAACCTCTTTTACCCACAGAAAAATCTTCAACGCAAAGAAGTTCCACTTCCAGATTTTCAGTATTACTATGATCGTATTCATGCCCCAAACAGTAGAGTAAATATTTCATTCTGTTGGCTGGATTACAAAGAAAAGAATCCAGATGGATATGAAAAATCTCAGTTCTATGAATACTATCAACGTTTTGTTCAGGAAAACTATGGTGGCACAAAAATTTCAATGGCGGTAAATCGCAAGCCTGGTGAAAAGATGTACATCGACTGGGTTGGCGACCAGCCTGGACTTCTGACGGATGTTACAACCGGTGAAATTATGAGAGTTCACATCTTTGCCACAACATTAGGCGTGAGCAGTATGATCTATGCAGAGGCATTTCCAAATGAAAAGCTACCTTGTTTTATCGAAGGCTGTGTACATGCGGTATCCTTCTATGGTGCAGTTGCTAAACACTTTGTCCCGGATAATCTAAAAACAGCTGTTACGAAGCATACAAAAGATGATCTTGTATTACAGTCAACCTTCTCTGATCTGGAAGACTTCTATGATACGATTGTGCTCCCACCACCGGCTCGTAAGCCTAAGGGAAAACCAACGGTCGAGAATCATGTGCGTTTCCTTGAAACACATCTTATAGAAAAGTTAAAAGAAAAGATTTACACATCCTTTGAGGATTTGAATGCTGATATCAAAAAGATAGTAGCCGTCCTCAATGCGAGACCTTTTCAGAATCAAGCTTTTTCCAGACAAGAAATGTTTATCAAGTATGACAAACCATGTATGAAACCACTGCCAGGCGGAGAATACACAACTTGTGATTACAAAGCAGTACTGAAGGTGCCTAATAATTATCACATCGATTATGACGGCCACTACTACTCTGTATTGTATACTTACTGCGGAAAACCAGCAATCCTTAAGGCTACACCTTCTGAGATTCGTATCTGTGATCAGTACAACCGTCTGATCTGCACGCACAGAAGATCTTATAAGGATTTTCCGTTGTACATAACTACGGATGAGCATATGCCTCCGGAACACCTTTATTATCAGGAAATCAATTCGAAAGATGGAAACTATTACAGGCGCTGGGCGTCTGTGTTCGGTCCTTCCATGTCGGAATTGATTGATCGAATCCTAAAATCTTCTAAACACGAAGAGCAGGCATTCAATGCATGTGCCGGGATACTACATCGAGTAAAAGCAATCCCTAAAGGCATTGCAGAAGAAGCCGCTCGTAAATGCATTGAAATGAACTCCTGTCGCTACTCGACGTACAGGCAGGTGCTTAAAAAGATGGAGTGCGATGAGCATCCAGAATCATCACCGGAATCACTTCCATCTCATGAAAACATCAGAGGAAAGGATTACTACAAGTAAAGGTGAATGATTATGGCCTATAGACAGAAAGAATACAATTATAACGACAAACTTACAAAGGATCAAAATCTTCTTATGGACAAACTCTATAAGATGCGTATGTCCGGCATGGCAGAAGCTTTTGAAAACCAACTTATGAATCCGAATTCGGGATTAGAGAGCTTTGAAACAAGGTTCTCTGAAATCATCAACCATGAGTGGTCAGGGAGAGAAAACAAGAAGTTCAATCGGCTCTTAAAACAAGCAACACTAAAATATCCGGCAGCTGACCTTGATAGTTCTCTTTATGATCCAGAGAGGCAGTTAAACACACATGTTATTGAATTACTGGCCAAAGGTGATTGGATTGATGAACCGAACAATCTTTTGATTACAGGTGGAGCAGGAGCTGGCAAAACGCATATTGCATGTGCACTTTGCGTCACAGCACTACATCAAATGAGAACTGTTAAATATATCCGTGCGAATTATCTGCTTCAAGAATCCGCCCATGCGCATAGTGAAGATAATTACTATGAGTATTCAAACAAGATGGCCGGTTATGATCTTCTTGTTATAGATGATTTTGGCTTGATGGACTTAAATCTCGACAAGTGCCGTGATCTCTTTGAAATCATCGAAGCTAGAGATTGCCGAAAATCAACAGTCATCATCTCGCAGATGCCAGTAGCGAACTGGTACCAATTGTTTGGTGATAACACATATGCAGATGCATGTCTCAGCCGCATGACCTCTAAAGCATATCGATTAGACTTTCCAGGTCGCGATAGACGTGTAGAAAGCAAGTAACTTTATTAACCAACAGGGCAATGATCCGTTCCTAGCGGAACAGCGCTCCGCTCATGCGGAGCGAGTGCTCTGTTTTTGCGGAATATGCACTCTGCCGACATAATCATAAGCAATGCTTTGAAAAGCTGGATCCTCTGTTCCGTTTTTTATGAGAAAGAACGAAATCGTACTCAAACGAGAATCAATATCGTCTAAAAAATAATTAACCATATTTTCAGTAGATATTTTTGTTTGCCGATAGGTGGAAAACATAAAGAAAGAATTGGTTATGATTAAAAGAATATTTAGTGGAACTACAAAAAGAAAAATAAATTTGTTTACAGTCTGCTTTAAGGTTCCTTTCATAATCGTTTCTTCCTCATTTCTAAAGCTTGGTATTTTTGACATGTAGCACTATATATTATATAGCATATTTAGAATATTATTTGTACATAATGTCAAAAATTGGATAAAAAAAGTCGAAAATAGGGCAGATATGACGAAAGAAAGTATGATAGATTATGTGCACAGGGTATGAAAGAGGTTTAAAAATCTATTATAAAGAAAAGGAGAAGATTAATGAAAAAAAGAAAAAAATATGTAGCTATTATGTGTGCTGCCTTGTTGGCGTTTTCGTCGTTGCTGCAAGGCTGTGGAAAAACAGAAACGGCATCTAAAAATTCAACCAAAGAAGTGTTGTCAGAATCATCGGAGCAACAAAGCACAGAACCGGACAAGATAACATTTGCATTTTTCTGCAATTTATTCATTCCGGAAGATATGGACATGATTGAAGAGGCCTTAAATGAACAGACTCGTAAAAAGATTAATGTAGAGGTAGAACTCGTGCCATTAAGCCTTGGTACTTATAACCAGCAAATAAACCTAATGGTTTCTGGTAATGAAAAGTTAGATTTATATATTATGTTTGGTGGTGATTTCACTTCTGCGATTAATCAGAATAAGCTTCTGCCGATTGCACAGGATACACTGCAGGAATATGCACCTGGGGTAGTCAATGCTTTAGGGGATTATCTGAAAGCATCAACAGTTGGGGACAAAATATACGGTCTGCCGGTAAATAAAGATATGGCACAGGCAAGAGGAATTTCTTTGAACAAAGAGATTCTGGAGAAATATGACCTGGTAGAAATGGGAGAAAATATTTCCAATACAGATGATCTGGCGGAATTATTTGCAATTGTTTCTGAGAAGGAACCGGGTATGGTTATGACGTCTTCTCAGGATAATGGAAAAAGTATACTGGAATCCGGATTTGCTTCATTTGATAAGATGGGCGATTACTATGGGGTTCTGATGAATTGCGGCGAAAATGACTATCAGTTGGTAAATTTGTATGAAACCGAATGGTATAAAGATACGCTGAATTATATTCGTGATTGGTACAATAAGGGCTGGATTTTAAGTGATGGTTCTATCAACCCGGATACGGGTATGGGCTTATATAAGTCAGGAAGACTATTCTCCTACATGGGAGATAAAAAGCCGGGCGGCTATGTAGATGTACAGAATTCAACAGGGATTCCTACCCTGGATGCGCGTATGTCACAGGCCGTTGCTACAACGGATTCCATTAATGGAGTTGTTATGGCTATTCCTATTACATGTGAAGATGAGATCCCTGTATTAAAGTTTCTGAATTTGCTGTATTCAGATCCGGATGTGCTTAATATTATTGATTGGGGTATTGAGGGTGTACATTATGAACGTGTGAAAGGTACCAACACTTTAATTACTTACCCGGAAGGTGTTACCTCTGAAAATGATGGATATGGGCTTAACCAGGGATGGTCGTTTGGTAATCAGCTTATTTCTTATGCATGGGAAACAGTAGAAAATGATAATTATTATGATGAGATGAAGGCTTTCAATGAAAATGCAATTCAGTCGCAGGCAATTGGTTTTATATTTGATTCCTCTTCAGTTAAGTCAGAAATTGCTGCTTTGGATAGTGTATTAGCAGAATATCGACTTGGTTTGGAAAATGGTGAATTAGATCCGGAAGAATATTTGCCTAAATTTATACAGGCTCTGCGTGAGGCTGGTATTGAAAAGGTGATTGCAGAGAAACAGAGACAGTTGGACAGTTGGGTGGCTGAGAAGTAAGCAGTATGGAAGCAAGACACGGTTTATTGTGATTTCGTCAGTATCGACATCTGTTAATAAAATAAACCGTGTCTTATTGTCTCTAAATTAGGAAGGTGATTTATTGATGAAAAAGCAAAAACTGAAAAAAATGAAACGGCAGCTGCCATTATATTTAATGGCCTTACCGGGAATTTTATATTTATTGATAAATAACTATTTACCAATGACTGGGCTTGTGGTTGCATTTAAAGAATTTAATTATAGAGATGGTATTTGGGGAAGTCCGTGGAATGGTGTTAACAATTTTAAATATTTATTTAGCACTTCAACTTCATTGATTATTACCAGAAATACACTTCTTTATAATTTAGCATTTATAGTTTTGAATACACTGGTTGCACTTACAATAGCTATACTGTTGAATGAAATTCGTAAGGGCATACACATTAAGTTTTTCCAGACAGTCATATTACTTCCATATCTTTTATCAATTATTATTGTGGGATATCTGGTTTATGCTTTTCTGGGAAATGATCTTGGATTTGTCAATACACAAATTCTTACCAAACTGGGAATGAATACCATTGAGTGGTATAGTCAACCGAAGTATTGGCCTTTTATTCTTTTATTTGTAAATACATTAAAGAATTTTGGATTTCTTGCAATTATTTATTATGCAAGTGTCATTTCAATCGGCAAGGATTATTATGAGGCAGCAGAATTAGATGGTGCGGGAAAGATGAAGCAAATCTGGTATATTACCCTTCCATTTTTAAAACCTACAATTATAATGATGGTTTTGCTTGCTGTTGGTAAAGTGTTCTATTCAGATTTCGGATTGTTTTATCAGGTTCCGCAGAACTCCGGAGCACTGTTTAGCGTGACAAACACAATTGATACCTATGTGTATCGATCTCTCATTCAGCTGGGTGATGTGGGAATGGCATCAGCAGCAGGAGTATATCAATCAATTGTTGGATTTATTCTGGTGTTTTTAACTAACCTTCTGGTTCGGAAAATTAGTCCTTCAAATGCTTTGTTCTAAAGGAGTGGAGTTATGAGGAAACAAAAAGAACGAAATAGTATAGTGATTATTGTGGCATATGTCGTGCTAGGAATCATTTCATTTATGTGCATTGCTCCTGTGGTTTTGATGGCAGTGGCATCCTTTACAGATAATGATGTTTTGAATTTATACGGATATACATATTTTCCCCAAAAATGGAGTTTAGAAGCGTATGAATTTCTGATTAAACAAGGAACGGTAATTTCGAAATCCTTTCTAAATTCAATTTTAGTTACTTTTATGGGGACTGCTTTAGGGATAATGGTAACCGTACTTTTGGCATATACCATTTCACGTAAAGAACTGGTTGGACGAAAGCTGATCATGCTTTTTGTTTTTTTTACAATGTTGTTTAATGGTGGAATGGTGCCAACATATTTGATGTATACACAAATTTTCCATATTAAAAATACAATGTGGGCATTACTCTTTCCCCATTTATTGGTGAATGGTTTTAATGTATTACTGGTAAGAACATTTTTTAATGAAAACATTCCGGAAGTGCTGTTGGAAGCGGCACGTATTGATGGAGCGGGAGAAATATCTATTTTTCGAAATGTTGTACTGCCGATATCAAAACCTATTTTAGCTACTATAGGACTTCTGGTTGGAGTTGGCTATTGGAATGACTGGTATAATGGATTGCTGTTTGTTACGGATGTTAATTATTATACCTTACAAAATTTTTTAAATAAAATAATGACAGACCTACAGTTCCTTTCACAAAATATGTCAGCTACATCAGATGTTAATTCCATTATAGCGAATGTGCCGTCAGGAACGGTTAGGATGGCAATGGCATTTATCGGTGCATTACCGGTTATCATTGTTTTTCCGTTTTTTCAGAAGTACTTCACAAAAGGTATTACTGTAGGTGCGGTAAAGGAATAGAGAGATATGACAAATAATAGAGACCCTTTTAATTACACGGCTAATTTAATATTGAGAGCAAAACCAGACTTTGAGTATGCAAGAGAACCTCTTTTGAGGCGCATGCCAAACGGTGATTTAGTATGTGTCTGCTTAAGTGGAGGTAAGACAGAACCGGCGAATCAAAATCTGGTAATTATCAGCCGAAGCAAAGATGATGGCTGTACATGGAGTGCACCGGAAATAATTTTTCAACATAGTGAACGTGCCGTGTGGGCAACAGAACTGTTTTGCCACGACAATACAGTGTGCCTCTTTTTGATGACGTATTATGCTCCGTCAAGATATAGAGAGCTGATTTTATATCGTTCTTTTAGCATAGATAACGGAGAAACCTGGTCAGAGCCACAGTCTCTTCCGAATGGAATTATAAGTGGAAGTGTCAGACAAGGAATTGTGCTTAGCAATGGAGCATGGGTATTTCCGATATATTGGCAGGAATGCTGTGGAGCATGGGATTGGAAACTTCATTCCGTACCAAATGATGGTATTGATGAAAATTGGCCATTTCGATGCGGCGTGCTGCGAACAGAAGACAATGGCAAAAGCTTTCACATAGAAGGATACTTGAAGGCACAGACACCGCTTTGGGAAAATAATATTGCGGAGTATGAAAACGGTAAGCTGGTTATGCTTATGAGGGCAGAATTCACGGGATATCTTTATCGTTCTTTTAGTGATGATTACGGGAAAACATGGAGCAAACCGGAAAAAACAGATATTCCAAATCCAGCATCAAAAATTACCTTGCTGAAATCAGGAAATAACATATTATTAATACATAATCCTACCATGTGTCAGGAATTTTGCGACTGGAACAAAAGAAAACCATTGGAAATGTGGGTAAGTAGTGATGGAACAAGGACATGGAATAAAAAAATCCCATTGACAAAGGTTGATGAACCGTTCTTTTATCCGCATGGATTTGTGGATTCGCAAAAGAATTTGATTTATATTGCCTGTGAGAACTCTCAGGAACATTTTTTGTTAAAAATACCTATTAACGAAATAGAAGGTTAGCCTTGAACTTTTATAAAATGTAATTTAAAAGGAAATACTTCTCTTAAAGAGTTCTTCTGCCAGACTTTAGGAGAAGTATTCTTTTATTTATTTCAAACGATTATCTAATAAGGTAGAGTTAGTGATATGAAAAAGATGAAGTATTATACTGAGATTTGAGAGTTAAAGACCTTGACATTTCCGCTATTTCGGTATTATCATATCAGAGTAAAGGCAATGAACGTGCACAGTAAGATTCTATTTTCCTGACAGAGAGGGAAGCTCA
>OHPD01001370.1_pt1 | contig 10276 bp, 9 predicted proteins | sample 1577641 | NCBI WGS metagenome assembly OHPD01 (sample SAMEA3879532, study PRJEB24766) | human gut metagenome | biome: human-associated habitat; feature: feces | place: USA | collected 1985/1987
TATTAGGAAAGGACTTTCCTAATATATAAAAAACAGGATCCGCCAGTTTTATCTTTACTGACAGATCCTGTTTTCTATTTTCTGTTAAATTAATCCATAATGCTTCATGGCATATGCAATTCCATCATTTTCCACTGTCTTTGTAACAAACTCAGCATATGGATCCAATACCGAATCATGTCTGCCCATCGCAATCGCATGCTCCGCATATTCAAACATTGCCAGATCATTACTGCTGTCTCCGAAGACATACGCATGACTTGCATCCATGTCATATCTTTCCATAATAAACTGACATGCTGTTGCTTTAGAAAATCCCTTCTGAATTACCTCATAGGCCTTTCCGCCACGGTCAAGTGCTTCCATGTCATCTCCAAGATACTCACGAAAAGAATCAAAATCACTCTTATCATCTACGTAAACAAACAACTTATCATATTCAAATCTTTCGCTCTCTAAAGACTGTTCGATTCCTATTCCTCTAGATGCAAAATATCTTCTTGTAGATTCTAACCTGTCAAATCGTGATATGTGCCCTGGAAAATAACAATCCTCTTGTCCTTCCGCAATAACACCAAGATTACATTCTTTTGCTTTTCGCAGCAGTTCTATACCTCTCTGCTTCTCAATTGAGCTTTTTAGCAAAACTTCATCATGTTCTGTAAGATATGTCCCACAGCCGCATAAATACCCATCAAATTGGAATTTTCTCACCTCTGTCGGAATACTACAGATTGTTCTGCCTGTATTAATAAACAGCAGATGTCCTTCCGCTCGTGCTTTCTCCATAGCCTCAACTGCACTTTGCGGTACCTCTTTTGTCACTTCACTCAACACTGTTCCATCAATATCAAAAAACAAGATTGCTCTTTCCATTTTACTTAATCCTAACTCTTATCTATTCTTAAACATTTCTACTATGTCAACCATCTCCTGAGACGGATTGGAGATCACAGCAGTTTGTATAACTTTACACGGTGCATTATTTTTCACTTCATCAACCGCTGCTGTTACTGCTGATACACTGCCACCTACAAAAACAAGTGCATGTCCACCACACTTTGTGTCCTGTGTCACATACTCTACTTCTGCAGTCTTTAACATGCGGTCAACTACGATCACCGCATTGGATTCTCCTTTTACCTCTACCAGGCCATATGCTCCATATTTCTTCATCTTATTTCCCTTTCTTTTCCTTCTCTGATTTCCTCACAAAACAATACTCTTCTCATATGTACAACAGACAATTGAACAAATACCTATTTATTAATTGTCATTGCAATTGCTTTTTCCGTATCCTCAGAAGGTGATGCAATTACCGTATGGGAAACAATCTTCGTCAACGGTCTGGCTACATCCAGTGCTGCTTCCATTGCAGCCTTCACGTCAGAGACACTTCCTCTCATCTTCACGCAGGCTCCTGCCGCAAGACGATTTCTCTCCACACCCTGAATCTTTACTGCTGCTGCTTTTGCTGCCGCATCAAGTGCTACAAAACAGATACACTCACTTTCCAGTTCAAATACGCCGATTGCCTGGTTTCTGTAATCCTCTGCCATATCTTTCTCCTCTTCTTTCTGCTGTTCTGATCTTCCAACAGTTTTTGCATATCATATAGCTTTATTATAATACACACCTGGCACTTAATCAACTATAACAGCAACTAAAATTCATCAAAAAGCAACATGAAGAAGTTGTTTTTTTGTGGTTTTGTTACTATTTCACAACTTTGTGAACTGATAACAGTCTCGATTCCACATTTATTCAACTTCTTCATGATTCATATCTTTCTTCTATTTTAAAATCTGTCTGTTATTTTGCAGACTCCACATTCACAGCCCCAAGATTCATTTTGCGGAAAACTACAACAAGTACTTTTCCAAGTGCCAGAACGAGAATTGCCGCCGCGATTGCTTCCGGAATACCGGATGCTGTCACAGTTCCCATCACCAGACCGAATACTGCTGTAAGTGCAACTTCTTTCGCCTCGGCATACTGCTGTGCAAACAGGAAATAGATACTTCCCATTACAGTGACAGTATTCACCATTGAACCAACAAATCCCACAATCGGAAGTGCAATAAACTGATTTAGTTTAATCTTTGTAAAAAGTACCCACAGCCATCCTGCTGCCACACCGATCAGAATTCTGCATCCAACGGAAATCCAGATTGCTTTCAACGCTCCAGGAATTCCTGTTGTACTTAAAAATGGTGAAAATGCAAAGGATAACAGTGTCGGAGCCATTGTATTACTGACCAGAGAGCATATACCAAAAACTGCTCCAAGAATTGCTCCTGCACCAGGTCCTAACAGAATTGCTCCGAGGATCACCGGAATATGAACTGTTGTTGCCTTAATGATAGGGAGCTGGATCATACCAAGCGGTGTATTGGCCAGTACGATCACGATTGCTGCCATAAGTGCAACACTAACCATCCAACGAGTGTCATGTTTCTTTGTTTTCATTATTCAATTCCTCCTTGTTATCATTCCCAACTTGCGGGATACAATACAATTACCGGATTAGTATATCATTCCTCTGCCTGATCAACAAGTATAAAAAGAAATACAATTTCATATATTCTATTAACGATTTTCCGAGGTGAACGAATGAAACTCTCTCTTTCCCGGAAATGTATCCATTTTCCCATACACCCTTTGAAATCAAAAAAATATTGCATTTTATTTCTTATCTTCTCTTATTTTTCAGGTATTGGAGCTGGATTTCTTAAAGAACAGATTTTCGCTTTTTCTAATGAGTCAACTTCGGCTCGCCCCTCTCCTGTCAACCAGAACACCGTGACTTCTATTCCCCGGACGATTTCCTGTGCCCTTCCTGATCTCACACTTTCTTCAGAAGGAAACTGGGGATTAAGTTTTCAGGAAGAAGGCAAAACTCCTGTTGGAAATGCTTCGATCCAGGAACTTGCATCTATGGATGCTTATTACGCACAGGATACGTCTGAAAAAGTTCTGTATCTTACTTTTGATGCCGGTTACGAAAACGGAAATACACCTGCCATCCTTGATGCACTGAAAAAACATCAGGTAAAAGCCACTTTTTTTGTTGTCGGAACCTACATTGACTCTGAGCCTGAACTGATCCGACAGATAATAAAAGAAGGACACACCGTGGGAAACCATACCTGGCATCACCCCGACATGTCCCATATTTCTTCTATAGAAGATTTCCAAAAAGAACTGGAATATGTAGAAACTTCCTATAAAAACGTAACCGGAAAGAATATGACCAAATACTATCGGCCTCCTCAGGGAAAATACAGTGAAGCTAATCTTCAAATGGCAAAAGAACTTGGTTACAAAAGTTTCTTCTGGAGTCTCGCCTATGTAGACTGGTATCAGGATAACCAGCCATCCAAAGAAGAAGCTTTCTCCAAACTCCTCGGAAGGATTCATCCCGGAGCTATCGTTCTGCTCCACAGCACATCTTCCACTAATGCTGAAATCCTGGATGAACTACTGACCAGATGGGAAGAGATGGGATACCATGTACAGCCCCTTGAAAATATCATTTCCACTTCATCTGCCACCGTCCAGCAACACACGTAACTATAAATTTTCAACCGCTGCTTTCTCGATTGCAAGACCCTTAGCATATGTTTCCATAAATTTCTCGTATCCTTCCACATCTTCCGCAACCGGATCCATTCCTGTTCCCACTGCATCATGGAATACTTTGTTCTCAAGATAATCTGTCAGCGATTCCTTGTCCTCTTTCTTAATAAGGTAATCGGCAAGCAATGCGATTCCCCATGCACCACCTTCACCTGCTGTCTCCATAACATAAACCGGTGTATCGATTGCTCCTGCAAGGATTCTCTGTCCAACACCTTTTGTCTTAAACAATCCGCCATGTCCCATCATTCGATCCAATGCAACATGTTCTTTTTTCAGAAGGATATTCATTCCTGTCTTCAATGCTCCAAGAGAAGTATAAAGATGCACTCTCATAAAGTTTGCAAGATTAAATTTGCTGTCAGGTTTACGAACGAACAACGGTCTTCCTTCGTTAAATCCTGTAATATGCTCTCCTGAGAAATAGTTGTAAGCCAGAAGTCCGCCACAATCGGAATCTCCTTCTAATGCTTTGTTATAAAGTGTTCCAAAAATCTGGTTCATATCTGCTGTCATTCCCATACTCTCTGCAAATTCACGGAACAGATTCACCCATGCATTCAGATCTGATGTACAGTTATTACAGTGTACCATCGCTACAAGATCTCCGGCCGGAGTTGTTACGAGGTCAATTTCTTCGTAAGGCTTTGTCAGGTCTTTCTCAAGTACTGCCATTGCAAATACACTTGTTCCGGCAGATACATTTCCTGTACGGACAGCAACGCTGTTTGTTGCAACCATTCCTGTTCCGGCATCTCCTTCCGGAGGACACATTGGAATTCCGGACTGAAGTGTTCCTGTAGGATCAAGCAGTTTTGCGCCTTCTTCTGTCAATACACCTGCGTCTTCTCCGGCAACAAGAACTTCCGGAAGGATTTCACGGATCTTCCATGGGAAATTCTTCTCTGCTGTAAGTTCATCAAACTGATCCATCATCTTCTCATTAAATTTCTTAGTAGCTATGTCGATTGGGAACATTCCTGCTGCATCACCATTTCCGAGCACCTTCTTGCCGGTCAGTTTCCAATGGATATATCCTGCAAGTGTTGTAATATAACGAACATCTTTTACATGTTCTTCACCATTTAAGATTGCCTGGTACAGATGAGCAATACTCCAACGCTGCGGAATATGATAAGAAAAGAGCTCTGTCAGTTTTTCAGAAGCTTCTTCTGTGATCGTATTTCTCCAGGTACGGAACGGAACAAGCAATTTATCATTCTCATCAAACGCAAGATATCCATGCATCATTGCGCTGATTCCGAGTGCTGCAAATTTTGTAAGCTTCACATCATATTTTGCTTCTACATCTTTCACAAGATCCTGGTAACATCCCTGAAGACCATTCTGGATTTTCTCCATGCTGTATGTCCAGATATTGTCTACAAGCTGATTCTCCCAGTCATAACTTCCGGATGCGATCGGACTTTTATCCTCATCAATTAAAACTGCTTTGATTCTTGTAGAACCAAACTCAATTCCAAGCACCGCTTTTCCTTCTTCGATTGTTTTCTTAATCTCTTCTTTTCCTCTCATATTTTTGCCCTCCTATAAAAAATGCGGCGTATAACTCATTTAAGTAAGTCATCGCCGCATCCGATTTTATAACATATGTTTTCTAAGCTCTTCTCCGCTCTTTGCGCTTAAGTATGCAGGTGCAATATCAAATACTGTCTTGCATCCGCTCTGTCCTTCGCTTGCCAGTCTGTAAGCTGCTCTTGCATAAGCGATCAGTACAGATGATGTAAATTCCGGATTGGAATCCAGTTTCAGACTATATTCGATCAGGTGCTTATTCTCACCATTCCATCCTGTCTTTCCGCTGCGGAGTACAAATCCACCGTGCGGAATTCCGCTGTGGTTTGCTTTCAGTTCTTCTTCACTGATAAAGTGTACTGTTGTATCATAATCTGAGAAGTAGTTCGGCATTGTCTTGATCTCTTCTTCTACCTTCGCCGCATCTGCTCCTTCTTCCAGTACAACGAAACACTCTCTTGTATGTTTCTGTCTTGTTGTAAGTTCCGGATTCTCTCCGTTTCTTACTGCTTTCAGTGCAGCCTCTACCGGAATTGTGTACTGCTTTCCGTCTTTGACACCTTCAACTCTGCGGATTGCGTCAGAATGTCCCTGGCTTACACCTTTGCCCCAGAATGTGTAATCATTTCCATCCGGAAGAATCGCATTCGCATACAGTCTGTTCAGTGAGAACATTCCCGGATCCCAGCCTACTGAAATAATACCGATATGACCGCTTCCTTTTGCTGCCGCATCTACATTTGCAAAATGCTCCGGGATTCTTGCATGTGTATCAAAACTATCGATTACATTGAACATCTTTGCGTAAACAGGTGTCTGTTTTGGAAGGTCTGTTGCGCTTCCTCCGCAAATTATCATAACGTCAATCTTATCTTTCCAGTCTTCTACGTCTGCTACATTACAAACTGTCGCAGTCTCTGTCAGAATCTTGACATCTTCCGGATTTCTTCTTGTGAACACTGCCACAAGCTCCATATCATCATTCTGCTTTACTGCGCACTCAACGCCTCTTCCAAGATTACCATAACCTAAAATACCAATTTTAATACTCATACTTAAACTCCTTTTTGCTCCGCAGATCTGTCTGCTTTGCATTTTCTTAGCGGACAGATTTACGGAGACTTTTTTTCTAATTAGATATTATACCTTTTCGTTTTCTTCATTTCAATGATTTTTCGATGAATTTTTAAGTATTGAAGGTTATCCTCTTAATGATTTTTTATTTTCTAAATGCAAGTTCATTCCATCTGAGTTCATTTTTCAGATTACGGATTGTTGTATCTTTATCAATATATACAGCTTCGATTCCCATCATTGCTGCCCAGTCACCCATCTGTTCTGCAGTGATATCATAAGAGAATGCTGTATGATGTGCACCACCGCAAAGAATCCAGGCTTCAGCTCCTGTTGCGAGATCCGGCTCCGGTGTCCAGAAGTTTGTTGCTACCGGAAGTTTCGGCATTGGTTTTTCATTTTTCTTACAATCAACTGTATTGATGATCAGACGGAAACGGTCTCCAAGATCGATCAGTGATGTTGCGATACCTTTTCCTTCTTTTGATGTAAATACAAGTCTTGCAGGATCTTCTCTGTCTCCCATAGAAAGTGGATTTACCTTGATACTGATCGGGCCATCTGCGATAGATGGGCAGATCTCAAGCATATGAGCCTGAAGGATTCCTTCTTTTCCCGGTACAAAATTGTATGTATAGTCTTCCAGCATGGAAGTTCCCTTTGCATCCTTCATACCCTCTGTCATGATCTTCATGATACGAACCATAGCTGCCGTCTTCCAGTCTCCTTCCGCTCCAAATCCATATCCCTTCTGCATCAGACGCTGGATTGCAAGTCCCGGAAGCTGTTTGAGTACACCGAGATCTCCAAAGTGTGTAACGATTGCCTGGTAGTTCTTCTCCTCAAGGAAACGCTCGAATCCAAGCTCGATCTGTGCCTGAACAGCAACATGTTTTCTGAACTCTTCCGGATCTCTTCCTTCAAGAAGGATCTCATATTTGTCATAATACTCTTCTACTAATGTATTTACATCAGCTGCACTTACTGCATCTACAGACTCTGCGATCTCATTTACCGGATAAGCGTCTACTTCCCATCCAAATTTAATCTGTGCCTCTACTTTGTCGCCTTCTGTAACAGCAACATTTCTCATGTTATCTGCGACTCTCATGACACGTACATGGCTGCTTTCAATCACACCAACTGCTGTACGCATCCAGGAAGCGATCTTCTCCTGAACCTTCTCATCTGACCAGTGTCCGACAACAACTTTTCTCTCGATTCCAAGTCTTGTGAAAATGTGTCCGAACTCACGTCCACCATGTGCTGACTGGTTCTCATTCATAAAGTCCATGTCGATCGTATCATAAGGGATCTCCATATTGAACTGTGTGTGAAGATGAAGCAGTGGTTTTCTGAACTCCTGAAGTCCAAGAATCCATGATTTTACAGGTGAAAATGTATGCATCCATGTGATAACTCCTGCACACTCGTCATCGATATTAGCCTCGTTAAATGTCTTACGAATCAGTTCGTTTGTGATCAGTGTTGGTTTCCATACAACTTCATATGGAAGAACTCCAGACTCATTGAGCTTCTCTACGATGATTTTTGCATGCTCTGCTACATGCGCCAGACATTCATCTCCGTAAAGATCCTGTGAACCTGTGCAAAACCAGAATTTGTACTCTTTCTTCTTTAACATTTTTGTGTCCTCCTTGTAATAAAATGTTTATAGTTATTTTTTATTTATCACTTAATTTGTTACTATGTTATACTTGACAGTTATTATTTTGCTGTATTCTGTCCGTAATAGGCATTCGCACCATGTTTTCTATAGTAATGCTTATCCTGAAGTTCCTGCGGAGCCGGTTTTATCTGCGGATTGATCATCTCACATCTTGCTGCCATCTTTGCAACTTCTTCTGCAACAACTGCATTGTGAACTGCTTCATGTGCATCTTTACCCCATGTAAATACACCATGATTCTTACAAAGAACTGCCGGAACTGCAATATAATCTTTCTTCTTTGCCTCAAATTCATCTGCGATCAGAACTCCTGTGTTCTTCTCATATGCTTCATCGATCTCTTCTTTCGTCAGATTACGCACGCATGGGATTTCTCCATAGATGTAATCTGCATGTGTTGTTCCGTAACATGGAATATCTCTTCCTGCCTGTGCCCAGCTTGTTGCCCATGCAGAATGTGTATGTACAACACCACCGATTTTTGGAAAACGATTATAAAGAACAACATGTGTCGGTGTATCGGAAGATGGATTATAACGTCCCTCTACTTTATTTCCATTCAAGTCAACAACTACCATATCTTCCGGAGTCAGCTTATCATATTCAACTCCACTTGGTTTAATAACAAAAAGTCCACTCTCTCTGTCGATTCCACTTACATTTCCCCATGTAAATGTAACCAGATCGTATTTTGGAAGCAGCATATTTGCCTCATACACTTCTTTTTTTAACTGTTCTAACATTGTTCTTCTCCTTTCGTCTGCTGTCTACATGACTTCATTATATAATTTCACAGAATTTCGCATCACAAGTTCCGGTGCAAATTCCGCTGAGTACATTTCCATATTTTTATCAATCTTATCTAATATAATCTGTGCTGCACATTTTCCAATCTCATTCGCTGGATTATTCACCGATGTGATCGGTACTTCACAAAATCTTGCAAGACTGGAATTGTCGATTCCAATAACGGAAATCTGATCTGGGACTTTGATTTCCGCACTTTGCAATACCTTGACCAGTTTACTTGCAATCTCATCATTGTAACAGACACAGGCCGTACATCCATCTAAACGTTTCAGGATTCTGTCACTTTCCATCTCCATTTCCCGGATATCTTCCGAATCAACCCATAAAATCTGACGATTTTTAATCTTAAGTGAATGCTCCATGAGTGCCTTTGTGTATCCTGCATATCGCATTCTTCCCTGCCCGTCATCCGCCTTGAAGATTCCGGCGATTCTTGTATGTCCACATTCTAAAAGATGTTTTGTTGCAAGATATCCAGCTTTCTCATCATCCAGACTGACATGCGGAATTGTGAGATTCTCATAGAAACTATTCACAAACACAACCGGTATTCCTGATTTCTGTAATTTCTGATATAAATCTAAATTCGGATTCGGAAGCCCACTTTTTACAGGCTCTGCGATCAAACCATCAATTCTTCTTGTTCTCAAAAATTCTTCCAGATGCATCCGCTCCTTTGCTACAGAATTGTCTGTCATTGCAATCTGAAGGATTCCGCCTGCCTGAGTAACTTTTTTCTCAATTTCCCGAACAATAATTGGGAAAATATAGGTATCGATATACGTCAGCATTACTGCGATTCGTTTTTCTTCATGATCTGCTCTTCTTTCTGTATTTCCAAGAAGCATTCCCGCATCTTCACATATATAAGAGCCACTTCCGCGTCTGCTCTCCACAATATTCTCTTTTACTAATTCTTCCAATGCCCGTCGTACCGTCTGACGACTGACCTGGAATTGTTCGGATAATTCCTGTTCTGAAGGAAGTTTCTCCCCGGAAACCTTTCTTCCCGACCTGACTTCCTCCTGAATCCAGGTTACGATTTTTTCAAATTTTTTCATTCGCTTATGACCTCTCTATACGATCGACCATCATTACCATCATACGACACTCTGATTTTTATCGATCTGATCAGTACATTCTCGTTATGCACTTAATATACAATAATACATGTTACAATACAATTCGCAGGATACCCAATCTTTTTCACTTGAAAATGTATATAAATTCAAAGTTGTATTGTTTTTGTTCCTGTTTTTCAATACAAATTATTATGATATGAAACCTTAGTTAAATTTTTCCGTCTCTTCCTCTTGCATGTCTCGGGATTTTGGCATATTCATGCCAAAACACCTCGCGGGATAGTGATGTGTGAACAGCAACGATACATTCTCTGAAATATTATATTTTCAAAAAATGTCTTGAAATTTATGTAATTTCAGTTCATAATAACAACAGACAACAAATTAATATTGTCAAAGGGGAGCTGGTCAGAACCGGCTGAGAGGAGACGTGTTACCGTTTCGA
>OHPD01001382.1_pt1 | contig 10193 bp, 7 predicted proteins | sample 1577641 | NCBI WGS metagenome assembly OHPD01 (sample SAMEA3879532, study PRJEB24766) | human gut metagenome | biome: human-associated habitat; feature: feces | place: USA | collected 1985/1987
CGAAGGTTTCACGAAGAAGCCGATCGACATGATTTTCATATCCATCGCTTCGGCCGGCAGGATGATGTCCTGCCCGTCCACCTGTTCGGCTTCGGGCAGGTAACCTTCCAGACCGAACATCTTGGGCTGCGAAGGGCCGTAAATGTCGGCGTCGAGCACTCCCGTCCGGTAACCCGCTTTGGCCAAGGCGACGGCCAGATTGGCCGTGACGGTCGATTTTCCGACGCCGCCCTTGCCCGAAGCGATCGCTACGATGTGGGCTATGTTGCCCGTCATGGTCGGTTTGTCCGCAGCTTGCGGTTTCTTGGGAGCGGCTTCCTTAATAATAACGGTGATGGATCCTTTCAGGGCGGGAAAATTCTCTTCCAGCAGCGCTTGAACCTGCCGTTTGATCTTCAGGGCGAAGGGATCGCGCACTTTGGCGAAATTCAGGGTGACGGTTATCTTGTCGCCGGGAGTCGAAACCTGTTCGACGAATCCGCTCTCGACAAGACCGTGCTGGGTCTCCGGATGGAGGATACGGTTGAGTAATTCCTTGACTCTCTCTTCCATATTTTCAGTTAAGTTGGTAGCAACGATCATGCAAACCGGGCGGCAAAGAGCCTGCTCCTGCTCGTCCGGATGCGGCTTATCTGGACAAAGATAACTATTATTTCCGATATAATAAGTCTTTATGGAAAATTATGTTATCGATAAACGATAAATATTATTTGTTTTTCATAAAATTAACGGTTATATTTGCCGCATATTAACTCCGATTCGGAGAGGGGACGGAATTCGGCGATGCGGAAAAGTTTTGCCCTGTTCGCTCCTCGTGCACCGTTTCGCAGCGAATGAATATTAAATAAATCGGTATGAAATTTTTGAAAATGTTTTTCGCCGGACTGCTCGCTTTTGTGGTGGGCAGCGCAGTGATGCTCTTTCTTTCCGTGATGATTTTGTTCGGAATCGTAGGTTCCATGACCTCTTCGGAGGCGGTGACGGTCGGAGAGCACGCGATTTTGAAACTGGATTTCTCGGAAGACCTGATCGATTCGCCGAGCAGCGATCCTTTCGCCGGCATCGATTTCGCCACGATGACGGCCAAACGTCAGGTTACTCTTTACAATGCGTTGCGGGCCATCGAAACGGCCAAGATCGATCCCCGCATCCAGGGTATCTACCTGCGTCCGAACGGAGGCGGAATGGCCACTTATGCCATTCTGGAGGAGCTGCGCGAGGCGCTTCAGGATTTCCGGCAGAGCGGCAAGTTCGTCATCGCCTATAACGAAACCTACGGCCAGGGGGGATACTACCTGGCATCGGTCGCCGACGAGATCTACCTGGAGCCTCATGGAGGGATGCAGTGGATGGGTGTCTCCTCGACGCTGATGTTCTACAAGGGTCTTTTCGACAAGCTCGACATTCAGGCCGAGATTTTCCGTCCGACGGCCTGCAGGTACAAGAGTGCCGTGGAGCCTTATTTCCTTTCGAAGATGTCGAATGCCAACCGCGAGCAGATGCAGTTGTTGGTGGATTCCTATTGGAATGTGATGGCGGAGGCCGTCGCCGAGTCGCGCGGTATCGAGCTTTCGACCTTGAACCGACTGGCCGACGGGCTCGAAGTGTCGCTGGCACAGGAGGCGCTCGATCATGGTATGGTGGACGGATTGCTGTTCGAGGATCAGATGGACGATGTGTTCCGGGAGCACGGCGCCGTGGCCAAGAGCGACGGACAGTTCGAGTTCGTGACATTGGGACAATACGTGTCGCAGTTGAATGCGGATCTTAAGAATATCTCTTCGTCGCAGATAGCGATCGTCTATGCCGACGGTGCGATCGTCGATGGCAAAGGCTACGGTGACGATATTTACGGCAATACGCTGGCTGCGAAGTTGGCCGAAGTACGTCGCAACGACGATGTCAAGGCCGTGGTGCTGCGTGTCAATTCGCCGGGCGGCAGCGCGCTGGCTTCGGATGTGATCTGGCGCGAGATGGAGCTGCTTCGGGAGAAGAAGCCGGTGATCGTATCGATGGGCAGCTATGCGGCCAGCGGCGGTTACTATATTTCGTGCGGTGCCGATGCTATCGTGGCGGACAAGACGACCCTTACGGGGTCGATCGGCGTGTTCGGAATGTTCCTGCGCCTGGAGGATGCCCTGAAGAACAAGCTGGGCATTACGTTCGATGCCGTGAGAACCAACACGTCGGCCGATATGGGCGTGATGCGTCCCCTGACGGCGACCGAACGGGCGGCGATCATGCGCTCGGTGGACGAGGTGTACGAAACTTTCACCTCCTATGTTGCCGAAGGCCGTAACCTGCCGCTGGAAAAGGTGCTCGACATTGCCGGCGGACGGGTTTGGAGCGGCACGGATGCCCTCGCTCTCGGGCTGGTGGATACCAACGGCGGTCTGAAGACGGCCATCGCCATTGCGGCCGACAAGGCCGAGTTGGGCGATAAGTTCCGCATCGTCGAGATGACCGAGGCTCCGACCGGCTTCGGGGCGTTCTTCTCCGGGTTCATGGCCAAAGTAAAGGCCGACATCGTGGCCGGAGAACTGGGACCCTGGGCCGGCGAGTGGCGCAAGATCCGTGAGGCGGTGGGACAGCAGGGCGTAGTGATGTATTGTCCTTATGCGGTACAGCCGGAGATGTAGGAAATCGCGGACGGAATGCCCGGACTCACTTTAAGTTTTCGATCGATTATGGAGATATTGAAAGTAGAACACGTTACCAAGCGCTTCGCCAGACATACGGCTCTGGACGATGTGTCGCTCACGATTCCCAAGGGGTCGGTTTACGGCCTGCTCGGACCCAACGGTGCGGGCAAGACCACGCTGATCCGCATCATCAACCGCATCACGGCGCCCGACGAGGGGAAAGTCATCTTCGACGGCTGCGAAATCCAGCCGCAGGATGTCTATCGCATCGGCTATCTGCCCGAGGAGCGCGGTCTGTATAAAAAGATGAAAGTGGGCGAACAGGCCGTCTTCTTCGCCCGCCTGAAGGGGCTTTCGCGCCACGAAGCGGTGGTGCGGCTCAAGAAGTGGTTCGTCAAATTCGGCATCGAATCGTGGTGGGACCGCAAGGTGGACGAACTTTCGAAGGGTATGGCCCAGAAAGTCCAGTTCATCGTCACGGTGCTGCACGAACCTGAGCTGCTGATCTTCGACGAGCCTTTTTCGGGTTTCGATCCGATCAACGCCAACCTTTTGAAGGAGGAGATTCTCGGCTTGCGCGACAAGGGTTCGACGGTCATCTTTTCGACCCACAACATGTCGTCCGTCGAGGAGATCTGCGACCATATCACGCTTATCAACAAGTCGCGCAACATTCTTACGGGCCGTGTGGACGAGATCCGGCGCAGGCACGGCAACAACATTTTCCAGGTAGCCTACCGGGGCGACGCGGAGGCGCTGCGCGGTGTGCTCGAAGGTCGCTGCGAGGTGCTCGAACAGCCCGAGCCGGAGTTCGGGGCGGCCTATTCGTCGCTCAAGCTGCATGTGGAGCGGGATGCCGACGTGCGGGAGGTGATCGCCCGGATCAACGATGCGGTGGAGCTGCGCTCCTTCACGGAGATCATCCCGTCGATGAACGACATCTTCATACGGGCCGTCGGGGGAACCCTCAACGCGGAGTAATCGGAAGAAAACGAACAAGCAAAAGTAGAAAGCCATGGCAAATTCGAAGATAGGAATTATCATCACCCGGGAATTTAACGAACGGGTGCGCAAGAAGTCGTTCATCGTGACCACGATTCTTATGCCGGTGCTGATGATCGGCCTGATGGTGGCCCCGGCGCTCATCATGCGCTATTCCCAGGGGGAAACCCGGCATATTTCCGTGATCGACGAGAGCGGTGTGATCGCTCCCCGGCTCGAGAGCAGCGAGGAGGTGGTCTATGAGCCGACCGACCTGACGCTCGACGAGGCTCGCAGAGAGCATACCGACCGTTTCGGCATACTCTGGATCGGCGGGGACATAATGACCAATCCCGGCAACGTGAAACTCTATACCAACGGCTCCTCGGCGATGTTGGTCGAGGAGAGCGTGTCGGGGCAGATCGCCGACATCATCGAGAAGGAGAAACTCAAGGACTATAACATCGAAAATCTGTCGCAGATTCTCTACGAGGTGAAGACTACGGTCTATATGCAGGTCTTCCGCAACGACCAGATGCAGGACGACGGCAGCGACAAGCAGGCCAATTCGTCGGCCGTATCGACCGTCGTGGGGCTGGTGCTCGGTATGATCCTCTACATGTTCCTGATGATTTACGGTGCGATGGTCATGCAGTCGGTCATCGAGGAGAAGAACAACCGGGTGCTCGAAGTGGTCGTCTCTTCGATCAGCCCCTTCCGGCTGATGCTGGGCAAGATCCTGGGTATCGCTTCCGTCGCGGTGGTGCAGGTGCTCATCTGGGGCGTGCTGGTGTGCGGCGTGGGTGCGCTCGTCATGCCGCACCTGATCCCTGCCGAGATGATGGGAAGTGTCGAGGCGATGCGTGCCGGGACGCTCGATCCGACGGCGGCGGGCGTCGATATGGAGATGGTGCAGACGCTCGCCACGGCGACCGATTTCGGATATGTCTTCCAGATTTTCGCCTATCTGCTGCTCTACGTGATCGGTGGTTACCTGCTCTATTCGGCGATGTTCGCTGCCGTCGGTTCGGCTGTCGATAACGTGCAGGACGCACAGCAGTTGCAGACCCCGATCATGCTGCCGATCATCCTGAGTATCTTCGTGATGATGGTGGTGATGAAGGACCCCAATTCGCCGCTGGTCTTCTGGTGTTCGATGATTCCTTTCACCTCGCCCGTGGTGATGATGGCCCGCATCCCGTGCGGTATTCCGACCTGGGAGATCGTCGTGTCGCTCGCGGTGCTCTACGCTACGTTTATGGCTATGGTATGGCTCGCGGCGAAGATTTACCGCGTGGGTATCTTCATGTACGGCAAGAAACCTACCTTCAAGGAGCTTTACAAGTGGATCCGCTACAAATATTAGCGGGCACGCTGCGGGGCCGCCGGATTTTATTTTTCCGGGCACCCTTTTTGCAGGAGGTAAATACAGAAAGGTTTTTTCATAAATAGATTTTTTGATCGCGGGTCCCGGTTGTCGCAAGACGGCCGGGACCTTTTCGTGATCCCTGTCCGGAGTCTGTTGAATCGACTGGTGCCGCTTGTTGCCGGTTCGAAACAAAAGAACCGTTTCCATCGGATTTCGGGCCGAAGTCCTTATTTTTGCCGGGAATTTGACGGGCGGAGGATCGTTTGCCGACATTCGCGGTATTCGTGGCGAGTTTGCGGTGCGGATGCGGGCGACGGGTTTCCGCTATCGGTTCTTCGGTATTCATTTCGCACCTTATTATTAATCGATAAATTTATTGACTTATGTTACACAGAAAAATCGGATGGATGCTGCTTTGTTCAGCGGTTCTGCTGGCATCGTGCAACGACGACGAAACGAATGGCAACGGCGGAAACGGCCCTGCCGTACCGCCTGCGGAGGTGACTGCCGATGTAGATTATGAAGTTTTCGGAGGAGAGGATATGCCGCAGCTCTTCGATATGCAGGCGAAGTACACCGATGCCGTCGGAAAGACCGTGACGGCGGATGTCGCTTCGCTGCCCTGGAGCATTTCTGTCAAAGGAGCGAAGGTTCCTTTCGAGGCGACTGTCGAACTGGTACTGACGGCTAAGGAAGAGGTTGCGGAACAAGCCGCCTACCGCGTGGGACTCGGCTCGGGCGTTTCCTATACAACTACCGACGGCCAATATAAGGAGGCGACCGGTGCCTCGACGATGACCATTGGAAAGGACAAGGTGGAGAAATACCGGCAAACCATTTTGGGAAGAACGTACAAAAGTACCGAACGGATCGAGGTTTCCGGGAAATAAGACCTGAACGAAAGAACTGATAAAAGGCTGTCACCCTCGGTGACAGCCTTTTTTATTGTGGATAAAAGAATCCCCTGCCGAAACGTCGGCAGGGGATTTCTTATTGAACGGAGCGTGCCGTTACCAGATAATCACGCGCTCCTCGACCGGCATATACATCTTGCCGTCGGTGATGTTGAAGGCATCGAAGAAATCCTGGAGGTTGCGCAGCGTAGCGTCCACGCGCCATTGACCGAGCGAGTGTACGTCGAGTTTGGTCAGACGGGCGATCTCCTCGTCGCGGATGTTCTGTGCCCAGACGGTCGCGTAGCTCAGGTAGAAGCGCTGAGCCGGCGTGAGGCCGTCGATCGGTTCGGGCTCGGTGCCGTTCAGCGAGTTCTTGAGTGCCGTGTAAGCCACGCGCAGACCGCCCTGATCGGCGATATTCTCGCCCAGACAGAGCGAACCGTTGGCGAAGATGGCCGGCTGGTCGCCGCGTGCGGGCAGCACCTCGATCGCATCGAATTGCTTGACCAGAATGTCGGTCTTCTGTTTGAAGGCTTCGGCATCGGCGTCGGTCCACCAGTTGTTCATGTTGCCGTCCTTGTCGAACTGACGGCCCTGATCGTCGAATCCGTGCGTCATCTCGTGTCCGATCACTACGCCGATAGCGCCGTAGTTCACCGCGTCGTCGGCTGCCGGGTTGAAGAACGGCGGCTGAAGGATTGCTGCCGGGAAGCAGATTTCATTGGTGGTCGGGTTGTAGTAGGCATTGACCGTTTGCGGAGTCATGTGCCACTCTTCGGGATCGACGGGTTTATCCGTTTTGGCAAGCGCATCGCGGGTCGCCCATTCGCTGGCACGCTGGATATTCTCCCAGTAGGAGAGGGTCGGGTCGATTTCGAGCGTGGAGTAGTCCTTCCACTTGTCGGGGTAGCCGATTTTTACGCGGAAAGCGGCGAGTTTCTCGCGGGCGCGCATCTTGGTCGAGTCGCTCATCCAGTCGAGCTGGTCGATGTGTTGGCCGAGGGCCGTGCGGAGATTCTCCACCAGGGTCATCATGCGGGCCTTGTCCTCGGCGGGGAAGAACTTCTCGACGTACATTTCGCCTACGGCCTCGCCCAGGGCGCTGTTGGGAATGGCCATGGCACGTTTCCAGCGGGGACGGGGCTCCTGCTTGCCCGACATCGTGCGGCCGTAGAAGTCGAACGATGCGGCGTAGAAGTTATCGTCCAGGTAGGGTGCTGCGGCGTTGAGGTATTGCGATGCCAGGTAGTAGCGCAAGTCTTCGATCGGAGTGGTTTCGATCAGCTTGTTCAGCGCCTCCATGTATTCGGGCTGGCAGACGATCACACGCTCGGGATTGATTCCGGAGAATGCGAAGAGCTGTGCCCAGTCGATGGCGTCGTAGTTCTTTTTCAGATCGGCGGTCGTCATCGGGTTGTACATGCGCTGAATATCGCGCAGCTCGACGTTCGAACGCATGTTCTTGGCCAGTTCGGTTTCGATGCGCATAACGGCGTCGGTCGCCTTGCCTGCCTCGGACTCTTCGAGTCCGGCCAGCGTGAAGAGCCGGTTCAGATAAGTTTTGTAGGCTTCGCGGATCGATTCGTTCTCGGCGTCGAGGTAGTAGTCGCGGTCACCCATGCCGATACCCGACTGTCCGATATAGAGGGCATTGACTTTGCTGTCCTTCAGATCGGCCTGGGGACCGAAGCTGAACAGGGGCGAGCTCGAAGTCAGCTGCATCACGGACAGGATCGGAGTGAGTTGTTCCTTCTTGTCGAGGGACAGGATGGTTTTCAGCTCGGCCTTGACGGGAGCGGCGCCCTCCTTGTTCAGGCGTACCGAGTCGAGGCCCAACTTGTAGAGGTCGGCGATTTTCTGATTGACCGTGCCCTTCGCAGGGTTCTCCTTGGTCATCTGGGTGAAGAGCTCGTTGATGCGAATCTCGTTGTTGTCGCTCAGCACGTTGAACATGTTGTAGCTCGAATGTTCAGGTTTGAGCGGATTTTTAGCCTGCCAGCCGCCCGTGGCGTACTGGTAGAAACTCTCGTTGGGGGCGACCGAGGTGTCCATGTTGGACGGATCGAGCGCCGGTGTCGAGTTGGTCGGTTTGTTTTGGCAGCCCATCATACAAAGAACGGTTGCAGCGAAAAGAATTTTTTTCATTGGTTGTTTACTCTAAATATTTTAAGGTTTCTGTCTGTTTTCGATTCAGTACGGAGAGCGGTTCGATGGGACCGCGCTCTGTTCGTGCCCGGCTTATTTGCGGATGGCCGCCACACCCGGCAGCTCCTTGCCTTCGATGTATTCGAGCAGTGCGCCGCCGCCCGTAGAGACGTAGCTCACCTTGTCGGCCAGGCCGAACTTGTTGATGCAGGCCACCGAATCGCCGCCGCCGATGAGCGAGAAGGCTCCTTTCGAAGTGGCTTCGGCGATCGCTTCGGCCACGGCGCGCGAACCGGTCGCGAATTTGTCGATCTCGAACACGCCCACGGGGCCGTTCCAGAGGATGGTCTTGCAGCTCAGGATGTGGTCGCGGAAGAGCTTCTTGCCCTTCGAACCGATGTCCAGACCCTCCCAGCCGTCGGGAATGTCGTTGGCCGGCGCCTCCTTGGTGTTGGCGTCTGCCGAGAATGCGTCGGCGATCAGCGCATCGGGCGAGAATACCAGCTTCACGCCGCGCTCCTGGGCTTTCTTCACGATTTCGAGTGCCGTGGGGAACATCTCCGGCTCGCAGAGCGAGTTGCCGACTTTGCCGCCCTGCGCCGCTGCGAAGGTGTAGGACATACCGCCGCCGATGACGATCGAATCGACCTTCTCCATCAGGTTTTCGAGGATCGAGATCTTGGTCGAAACTTTCGACCCGCCGATGATCGCCGCGAACGGGCGCCGGGGGTTCAGCATCAGACGATCGACCGCCTGCAATTCGTTCTCCATCACGTAGCCGAACATCTTGTCGTGGGGGAATTTATCGGCGATTAGGGCTGTCGAGGCGTGTGCGCGGTGCGCGGTGCCGAAAGCGTCGTTGATGTAGCAGTCGGCATACGAGGCCAGCCGCTCGACGAACTCTTTCTGCGAGGCTTTGACCGCTTTTTTGGCTGCGGCCTTCTCCTCTTCCGAAGCATCTTCGGCGAGTCCGCGGGGCTTGCCCTCCTCCTCGGCGTAGAAACGCAGGTTTTCGAGCAGCATCACCTCGCCGGGTTTGAGGTTCCGGGCTGTTTCGGCCGCTTTTTCTCCCATGCAGTCGCCGGCGAAAATCACGGGTTTGCCCAGCAGCTTTTCGATCGCGGGGACGATCTGTCCGAGCGAATATTTCATATCGTTGTTCTTCTTGGGCCGTCCCAGATGCGACATCAGGATTACCGAGCCGCCCGCGTCGAGTACCTTGCGGATCGTGGGGATCGCCGCCCGGATGCGGGTGTCGTCCGTTACCTGGCCCTTGTCGTCGAGGGGGACGTTGAAGTCCACGCGGATAATCGCCCGCTTGCCTTTGAAATCGTAAGAATCGATTTTGAACATAATTCGAAATATTTAATGGTTGAACGTGCTGGTTCCACAACCGGCTATAACGTGACAAATTTAGCAAAATAGTTTGTAAATGCGTCGTGTCCGCCGGGGAATTTGAGATTGCGGGGGCGGGAAACGATCCTGCGGATCGCTTTCCGATGCCGGAATTTGTCCTTTTGCTTCGTGCCGGCGCTCTGTTTTCGGTGGAACATAGCGGGTTGTCCGTTTATTCCGTTTTCGTTCGCGGACGACTTCGGCGACCGGTCGCAAACTTGTGGAATCCGGGCCGGATTTTGCCGGATACCGCCTTGCGGGGCCCGGGATTTGCAGGGGTTGCCGTCGGGGAGGGTCCGGGGTCCGGCGGCGATCGGATAAAAAATTCGGCGACAGGTATCATTTTTATAAAAAACAACTATCTTTGCTGATAGTTTGATAGTAAAACACCCCTCGAACGTCACAAAATCTAACAATATGTACGGTAAAATTAAAGAACATTTGGAGCATGAGCTGGCCGAAATCAAAGCGGCAGGGCTCTACAAGAACGAACGCATCATCGAATCCCCGCAGCGTGCCGAGATCACGGTCGGCGGACGTCAGGTGCTGAATTTCTGTGCGAACAACTACCTCGGTCTGTCGGACAATCCGCGTCTGATCGAAGCGGCGAAGAAGGCGATGGACACACGCGGCTACGGCATGTCGTCCGTGCGTTTCATCTGCGGTTGCCAGGATATGCACAAGCAGCTCGAGAAGGCGATCGCCGACTATTTCGGTACCGAGGATACGATTCTCTATGCCGCTTGCTTCGACGCCAACGGCGGT
>OHPD01001386.1_pt1 | contig 10184 bp, 5 predicted proteins | sample 1577641 | NCBI WGS metagenome assembly OHPD01 (sample SAMEA3879532, study PRJEB24766) | human gut metagenome | biome: human-associated habitat; feature: feces | place: USA | collected 1985/1987
AAATGAGGTACAAATGCTTAAAGAATAACGTTTTTGTAGTTTTTTTATAACATCCTACGGTTATGTTTCAATACTTCGTATCACTTCTGTCTCTGACCTACTTCTGATTAAGTTTGTTATGATGGATTGGATGACAGGAGGACAATGTGAAGCAAGTGATTGGTTTTATTATTTACCGACCACCATATTCTTAACCGGATGAATAGTCTCGGCATGGTTTTATATCTTTTTCTGCCGACAACCACTCATCCGGTTCTGTGAATGGTGGGATAAAAGAAAAACGATTAGAGATTTTTTTATTCCGGTCATTGATTGATATTTATGGTGCTGTCTGAATTTGGGTTGTGAGATTAAGGATATTTTGTTGATTGATAATAGTTGTCAGAAATTCATATCTTATTATAGCTGGGATAATGGATAATATTGATCTGTAATTGGATTTCATTTCCCTGCCTCAAGAGAAAAGAAGAGCGGAAAAATATGGGCGGAAATGATGCTTTGTATGATCTTTTTAAACTCTACCTCATCAAAAATCAGGTCTTATAGTTTTCCGCCCTTTTCCCCGCTTCTTACTTTTGAGGGTAGGAAGAAACGAATCATAAACAGAAGGTAGAATAGAGATCGTGATTATAGCTGAGTGCTTGGTAATGTAGAATAAATCGTGTCATACTGGTCTATTACTGATTTTACATATGCAACATTTTCGGTATTCAATCTGACCAATGGAGAGTAAACGGAACGCAATCATTTGTTTTTATATACCCTTTTTACACATTTACGGGTTAACGGAACGCAACAATATTTTTCTCTATAAAATCTTTCTCTTTTTAGTAATATTCCCGATTTTGACAAAAAAAGTTGCATGAAATTATTGTATATCTTTCTTCTTTCGTCAGTTGTAGGCTCACGCCGCTTGAGTGAGTATTATTATCAATTATAGTAACAATATGATACAATTGGCTTCCAGTTAACTCTTGCATGGAGAAGCTGCCAATGTTTACTGATAAGGTAAAGTATATTCTGTTTTGGGTGTGTAAATGCCAATTCCAAGGGTGTAAATATAGCTTTCAGGGGTGTAAAACGTTCAAAGTATCGGTTGTCGCAGAATTCAGTACACTACGGTTATTGGATTACACACCAATGATTTACATAATAAAAGCTATCTATCCTTAGAGTGTGTAAAATGTATACACACCTATATGACATAGAAAAGCCTGTTCCTTCATGATTCACCGGGTACATACGACATGGAAAGAGTGGTAAAATATTCGACAATCCACTATGTATCCGTTCCGATCTATGATAAGTAGTTACAATAGAAAGTCCGGTTAAAAGTCCATAATCCGAAAGCCTACTGTATCATATTTTCATAGCCTTTTTATGACCAGCCGTAGAAACCATAAATCTGACCTGCTGTAAATATCGGATAGGACAGCAGAAAACCATTATATTATTTTACCGGCTGAAGACAAGAAGGCATAGGACATTATAGTGATTATTGCATTCCCATCCATCGGACAGAAGTAGTTGAGGACAGAGAATAAATATCAATTAGAGAAATAGAGGTCTTAGGGTACTTCGGAGGCTGTAATTTGAATTGTGTCAGCAAAGGAAAAGAATAAAATATTAACTTTGCTGCGCGTTGGGAGTGCTGGTGCCCCCCCTTGGCGCTGGCCGATCCCCAACTGATGAACTTGGAAGAAAACACCGCATGACACAGTTTATTTTACGCGCCCTTTGGAGTTACGCCAACCGTTTTCATCAAGTACAATTTGACGGTGTTCTAGCTCCTCATCAAGAATTACTTTGAGTTCAGTTATTACATCCTGATATTGCGGTTTCTCAATCAAGTTCATCGTTTCAAGCGAGTCTACTTTTAGATCAGTAAACATACAAGGTAATCCAGATGCTTCACGAACTGTATACTTATATCGCCCTTGCTTGATAATCTGATAACTTTGAAGCGACTCTAAATAGATATAGTCGCGTTTCAATAACGGTTTTCCTTCAGTCACCAAACCATAAAGAGAGATTCCTTCATAGTTCGGTACATTAGCAATAGAAGCCATTTCACACATAGTAGGTAATAAGTCCCAACCATTACAAATTACCGATTTATCATCCATACCCTTTTTAATTCCTCTACCTGCAAAGATTAATGGTACTCGTTGAGCTTCTTCATACTGGATATTCTTACCAATCATTTGATGGGAGCCTCTCATCTCACCATGGTCAGAAGTCATAATTACAATAGTATTATCCTTCAACGGTGATTTATCCAATGCATCAAGCACTTTACCTATCTGTGCGTCTACAATTTCTACCATCCTATGGTACATCCATATATAACGCCTCCACTCACTATCAGTTTTATCTGAAATAAGTCGACCATTATCATAAATATTATTTACAGTAGGTTGCAAATTTTTAGGCAGAGGGGCAGAAGCGTCTGTCTCGAAAAATCCAACCGGCATACTATCCGCTATCCTGCTAAGGCTATCTACCGCCATTTTAATTTCCGGCTCACGCTTATAAGCTTTTTCAAACGGAGGACGAGTTTTTGAAGGCATTACAAAACAGATATCATGCGGATTTATAAAAGAAAGTACCAATAAAAATGGCACTTTTGACTGATATGACTGAATAAAATCAGCTCCCACCTTCGCCAATTCATTCCGTTCATCTGCACAAAGATATTTAAATCCATACCTTTCCTGAAAACTTTCCTTATGCATCCAATTAGAAAATGGTAAATGGACTTTCCCTCCATAATAAGTTTCGTACCCTTCTCTCTTGAACACATGCCCCATAGAACGTGCAGATACCATCCTTAATACAGAATTCATACAGCTTTTCTCCACCTCATTATTGCGTACTCCATATTGAGCAGGAGATGAACCTGTAAAAAGTGCCATACGTGACGGCATAGACAAGGGATTTGCACAATAGGTATTAGTGAAAGTATATCCTCTTTCTACCAACTTGTCTAGATTTGGGGTGGATACATATTTCCCATCATTCATTTTAAGTGCTGATATCATGTCTATATTTTGCTGGTCCGTAACAATAAGCAAGATATTAGGCCGTTGAATGGTGGTAGTCTTGTGAGCTAACATTTTGCCCATTGGGAAAAAAGAAATCACACATAAAGTACTATTTAAAATAAATCTATTCATCTTATTTTTTCATTAGTGTCCCGTTAAAATCGGAACGAATTAATAATAAATTAAACAACTTCGGGAAAAAGGATTAATTGGACAATAATTAATACAATTGACAGATTACATAAATGTCATAGCAGCAATTCGACCTGTCATTCGGATAAAAAGTTCGCAGGATTGTTTTGTGTAATCTCGTATCATCATAAGATTATCATGGAATTAAAAAAATACGGTTTCAATACATTTTTTAGGATCTACGGTATTTCCACGAAAAAGGTCGCTAATTTTTCTGATCCAACCAATATCAGACTCTAAGTGCGATATTAATCATTTCAAAAAAATTCTGTTGCACTTCGACAAGATGTACCGTCGAGCATTAAACTGTCTACAGCTGACCAGATTTAGCAAATCATCTTTGTACTCATGACGCAGACGATGAAACAGGAGACCTTCACAGTCTAAATCCCTGGAAAATATATCAATGTAAAAAATGACAGAAACAGCGACATTTTATAGACTTTAAATTCCCTATCTTTGTTCCAAAATTCGGAAAGGATAATAAAAAAAGGCTTATACATAAGGTCTTATAGTACTTTCTCACGTATTAAGTGTCATTTACTCTCCCACAAGATCTATTTTCGGCTTCTATTTCTTTGTTAAAATCTAAAATCAAACGCTCCATTTGAGCAGCTTTCTTAGGGTATTTATTTATCAAATTGTCATTTTCACCAATATCTTTACGAATATTGAAAAGACTTTTGGGAATACTATCCACTATATTTATTCCTTTAAGACCATTTTTACCAACTACTTTCACTTTACGTTCATTATGAGAAAGAATCAATTTCCAATCACCACATCTCACCGCATAAGCTACTTTTCCTCTAAAATAGAAATATGTATCATACAATGATATCGATTTTTCGCCCCTCATCAAGGAAATTATATTTTTACCATCTATTTTATTTTTGGACAAAGGTACATCTAGATAAGTAGCCATAGTAGGCAATATATCAAGTATAGTAGCTATCTTTGTACAAACCTTACCAGAAGGAATAACCTTAGGCCAAGTCATAAGACAATGTACACGATGCCCACCATCATAAACAGATCCTTTACCAGAATGCAAATTTCCAGCACTTCCGGCGTGATTACCGTAGATTAATGCTGGACCATTATCTGAAGTATAAATCACTAAAGTATTTTCAGCAATATCATTTTCTTTCAACACTTCATAAATCTGACCGATAGACCAATCTATTTCTGTGATAATATCACTATATATTCCCTGACCTGATTTACCAGACCACTTATCAGATACAGCCAACGGAACATGAGGCATATTATAAGCTAAGTATAAAAAGAAAGGGTTCTCTCTATTACGTTTAATAAAATCCATACAATATTCCGTATAACGTGAGGTCAATGATGCAGGATCAGGATTAAGCTCCTCAATCTTATCATTTTTATAAAGAGGAAGATCTGGATAGTTTCTATCCAATTTTAAATTAGGATTCTTAATATCTCCCTTAAAAGCACCATTTACCATATCATGAGAATAAGGTAATCCGTAAAATTCATTAAATCCATGATTCAGAGGCAAGCCTTTACCTTTTGCACCCAAATGCCATTTTCCTACCATCCCAGTATAGTAACCAGCCGATAGAAACATCTCTGCCAGAGTGAACTCATTGGTATTTAAACAAACCTTATCATCTGGAAAAATCACATTAGGCAAATTCACTCTTGCTGGATAACATCCAGTCATCAAAGCAGCACGCGAAGGCGTAGATAAATTAGCACCAGCATAAAAATCAGTAAATCTCATCCCCATTTCTGCCATTCGGTCTATATGAGGTGTTTTCACTTTAGCACCATAACATGATATATCAGCATATCCCTGATCATCGGTTAAAATAAAAATCACATTAGGAGATCGTTTCTCATTTTTTACAGAGTTCTTCCTACCTGCATATAAATTTGTAACCAAACTACAGAAAATGCCCGTAAACAACAGAACTTTATTTTTCATCATTAAAATATAATATTTATAATATTCTCTATTCAAACAATTAGGAGAAAACTGTAAGAATAAACATTCTGGATTCAACATTCCTCCTCATTATAATTAACTTCCAATATAAGGATGAACTAATATTTCTTTCTGCCTATTATATTAACATTAACCATAGAGAGTTTAGAAATCAAAGCATCCTTTATATAGTTATATATAAATACCATCATTTCACTTCATACATATAAATCCGTATTATCCTAATCAGATTCGCATATAGCTATTCAGATTGTACAGATTAAAAGAGCTTATGGAGAAGATGAATGGATAATTGCGGACATTTCACTCATAGAAAGTTAGCACAAACTAAGCCTCCTTTTTACTATATCTAATGTTATATTATAGTCCTTTTACCATATATGATAGGATGTACCTAACAATTACCACTTCTCCTCTACCTGCATCGTAAGTGTTGTGTCTTGGAAGTACCCATACTCATATATTGCATAAGCCTTAACTTCATTTTTTATAGGTATCCCATTCCACTGGTATGATGGTAACAAGTTCCTTTCCTGCATACATACAGGAAAGGAAAACTATAAATTAAATAATAGTATAAATACGTCATCTACAAATAATCTATACAGAAGAAATCTACCCAGCTTACTTAGTAGCAACAAATATCAATAATTCACCAGGATTAATGCTCAAATTGATATCCAATCCAGCCGCCTTGAAGTTCTGCATACCCATAATTTTCTTCCATTTTAAGTTTCTATCTTCCTCATGCAATACAATTTTACCTTCAAAACTCGAAAATTCCGCAGTGTTGACAACTAATAGAAGATCATTCTTTTCACCATGATAGCGATAAGCAGCAACAGTCTCGTCATCACAGAAAGGCTGATACGACACTGATCCGTACATTAATGCATCTTTATATTCCCTACGGATATCCAACAGTCGCTTGATATAATCTGCATATCGCATTTGACTACCGCAAAGAGCCAAATTATGTCCAGCAGCATAAATTTGATTCATCTCCGCCTTATTCAATCCGTTGGACATAAAGTTCACATTTGGATTTCCATATCTTATAGGACTGGCTACAATTCTTCCTTTGTTATCATACACATGCCAAGCGAAATCTGCACTCAAGCCACCGTCCCAATGTTGCCAAACTGGTCCGGAAGTAGTTTCACCCATCACAATAACATCCGATTTAAGTTTTCTGGCGTAACTATGTAAATCCTCTACTAGATCTATGACTCCCTTGGAATATTCTAAGGCAGTACGTTGCCGCCCTTCTTCTTTAGTTGTGAAAGTCTTATTCATTCTCCAGCTATAAGAATCCAAGAAAATTCCATCCACGTCATATTCTATAATATAACGTTTGAATAAATCTTTTAATTTTTCTCTCCAAATAGAAGAATAGGGATTCATCGTGTAATTATCCTTATAAAACTCCATTAGCTCTCCATTTGGATGCCTTACAGCAAGTTTATCACCAAACTTCTTACCAAATTCAGAATCTTTATGAATGATAAAAGGTTCTATATATACAATAACCTTACCTCCTTTATCATGTAACTTCTTTATTCCTATCTTAAAATCTTCTTCACCACCCAATTTAGACTTAGGTATATAATCCCCTTTATTAAGATAGGCACGTCGTTTGTCATCAGGGGAGAACCCTTCCCAATAATCCCACAAATAGACGACATTCGTGCCCATTCTTTCAGCGCGTCTCAGCAATAAAGGGAGATCCTTAAAATTAGAAATTACTTTAGGAAGTTCTTCGTGACCGGGAATTTTCATATAAATGCCGCCTGCGCCACCACCGGAAAAGCTATAAATACCACCTGCTTCTTTAAACCAGATCGGAATATCAGGGATTTTCCAAGTGGGAGATACCTTTTCCACATAATAGTCCACAGCAGTCTGCCAACCTCCGGAAGAAAAAGTGCCCAAAGCTAATGTAGGAAGGCTCTCTTTCTTCCCTCCAGCTATATTCAATTGATGCAATCCTTTCAACTCTTTATGAGTCAAATTAAATTGAATAGGAGAAAGCCCTTTTTTCAAATCACTACTAATATCAGCACAAAACATTCCAGAACCAGTATCATAAATGGAACAAACCTCCATTGAATTCATAGCAGATGGTAAAAAATCGGGCCAACGTTCTTGAATATGTCCAGTAGAAAATCTTCCTTTCAAAGGAATAACTCCACCTACTTCTTCTGGAATCATTCCATACATACTCCTTTTCACTCCGGTCTTCAAATAGCCTTTGAGCATAGGATATAAAATATTCAAACACAAATTCTCTTCTCCTTTATTTTCAAAAGAAAGTGACAGATGAGCTACTCCAAGTTCCTGAAGTTCTACTACTACCTTAAAACCTATCTTATGCCTATCCAACTCACCACACAAATATAATTTATTATCTTTCCGTTGAATAAGAGACAACAAAAAATTTGCGGAACTAAGCCATTTACCATCCTTCAATCTAATTTGAAACAAAGGAACAGCAGATTTCAAATATTCCACATTAGCAGTTTTATTAAATATACTTTTTATTTGAATGCCACTACTATCGGTACAAAACACTAATTCTGTCTGACCATCTGCCAATTTATACTCTTTCCTTTCAATCATTCCAGACATACTACTATGGAAAAAGAAAAGTAACATTAGTCCAATATATAATATACGACTTTTCATAAAATATTCAAGTTATACATTTTTTAATATTTACAACAATCCATTAAAATGTGAATCAATAGCTACAGTTTCAATTTTAACTCATAATTTAATATAAACATTCAGTTAATCAAACTGTACAAAATGGGGCAGCCTATTAAACTATTTTTCAACAAGCTCTTTTTTTGCAAAAGTAACTATTGCCATACTGACTGTCTATCTTTTAAAATTGAAAAAACAGCTATTGACTCACATTAATCAATCAATAAATTACTTAACATCAATAACAACTCCTTCAGATGTCACACTATTCGTACGTCCTTTTTCTTGATATTCTATTGTAAATTTTCCCACTAACTTTATAATATATCTGTAAGTTTTATCTGGCTTAAGAGTAAACGGAGCCTGATTTTTAATGCCAGCAGTAGTAGTTTCTTCACTATTCAAAGTCACTTTATCCTTATAAATGTCATTTTCTACTAATTGAATAGTGACATCAATAGGACGCATATACTCTTCTGGAATTTCAGCAGGAAGTTCCCATGTCAACACAACATGATCATCCTCTTTGACATATTGTACATTTTCAGGTTTAGGCATAAAATAATCCAAACCCTTATCTAATATCACTGTTCTGTCATAGCAACTTGAGAAAGAAACAAGAACTATTAACGCTGTGAATATATTTATTATCTTCTTCATAACAGTTTATTTTTTAATTAGATAACTATCAATATCCGGGATTTTGTGTATAATTTCCTTTAGAGAATTCCATCTGGTTTTGAGGTATTGGCAAATATTCATCGCGACCAGGTGTGAAAATCGCTTCATTATACCATGAGAAACGTTCCTTCTCTACATCAATGTACTTATTCATTGTTTCAGACAAAATGCCCCACCGTTGCAAATCAAAGAAGCGATGACCTTCACAAGCAAATTCCAAACGATTCTCCCAAATCAATGCTTGCCATGCATAATCTTTTGTCCATGTACAATTGATTCCGGGCTGATATGTTCCAACTTTATAATTCATAATCGGTTTAGCATTAACGTCCAATAAGCGCAAACGACTGTTATTAGCTCGCTCACGGAGTCGGTTAATTAATGGCAGAGCCTCCATTTCACGATCTAACTGAATTAGAATTTCGGCTTTCCATAATAAAACATCAGCATAACGAATCATTTTTTTATTCATGGAATTTGCATCTTTGCCCCTAAATAATACACAGCCGCAATCGGGATCAGGCTTATTCTTAATCGGTTTAAAGAATCCGTAAGTCTTAGGATCGCGACTTCCTGAAGAATGAAATAATAAGTTTGGATTATAAAGCGAGGATCCCAAGTATACTTGCCAAAATATTCTTTGGCACCAGCATTTACTTTATTGAGATTATAATTCCCGTTTGGTAACTTTACATACCGCCCGTAATCATCATTATTATAATCCTCGAAACGTGGTAAACCATTTTTATCCGTTTTAAAAGCATTGGCCATAGTATAACTTGCATGTTCATAGTCACAACATTGGAATCCAAACTTCCCATCTGCTCCTTTAGGCCATCTCCATGGATGATTCAGTTGTTCTCCATTATTGACTTTACCACCACTTGTAGTTCCATCATCAATGGAGAACTGTAATTCCCATAAAGACTCTTTTGTATTATTATCATACTCTATTAAGAAATTATTCCCGAAATCCTCTTCCAATCCGACACGATTTCCTTCTTGCTCAATTATCTTATCTATATATAATAAAGCTTCTTCCAAACGCTTTTTATTGATATTTATTACCTGGTGCTTATCATCTTGCTCATAAGCCATATTCAACAAAGTTCTGGCCACCATTGCAGTAGCTGCATTACGGCTGACACGTCCTTTGTCAGTTTGTTCCAAAGGCAATAATTCTTCAGCGCGTTTGAAATCATTCAATATACGTTCCCACAAGTAAAGATCATTTTTCTGCTCCAATTCACGATTGGGGACTGCTTCAAAAGCAGCCGATGTTCCAACTACATTTTCATCAATATAAGGAACATATTTCCAAATCTTTTTCAAACGATACAAGGTAAAAGAGCGAAGAAACAACATCTCACCCATCCTACTATTTTTAGCAGGGAATTCTTCCTCTGTAAATTTTGCAATGTGCTGAATAGCTGTATTACACCGCTGAATAACCTGATAAGAACCAGTCCAAGTTTCATTTATGACACCAGAAGTAGGACTTACTCTTGAAAAAGTCTCCATCGCTCCATAGCCATTAATTCCATCAACAAGGCCACCTCCTCCTTTGTAAGTATCATCAGCCC
>OHPD01001407.1_pt1 | contig 10017 bp, 10 predicted proteins | sample 1577641 | NCBI WGS metagenome assembly OHPD01 (sample SAMEA3879532, study PRJEB24766) | human gut metagenome | biome: human-associated habitat; feature: feces | place: USA | collected 1985/1987
CAGGTGGTTATTCAGGACCAGCTATTTTCCCAGTAGCTTTACGTATGGTTCATCAAGTAAGTAAAGCTGTTAAGATTCCAGTAATTGGTATGGGTGGTATTTCAAGTGCCCATGATGTTATTGAAATGATGGTTGCAGGCGCAAGCGCTGTGGCGATTGGTTGTCAAAACCTTGTTGATCCATATGCTTGTTATAAAATTATTCAAAATTTACCAAAAGAACTTGAAAAACTTGGTGTTGAAGATATTAATGATATCGTTGGCTTATCACATCAATATTAAAAAGAGAAATGAAAGATTTCTCTTTTTCTATCATTATCCATGTAATATAATAAGATAAATAGGGGTGAAATAAATGGATTTAGATACATTGTTAAATAAAAATCAAAAAGAAGCAGCAACGTATTTAGATAGTCACTTAAGAATTATTGCGGGGGCAGGTTCTGGAAAAACAAGAGTCGTGACTTATCGTATTGCACATTTAATACAGGATGTAGGAATTGATCCTCGTTCTATTTTGGCAATTACTTTTACCAATAAAGCTGCTAACGAGATGAAAGAAAGAGTGAATGAAGTTGTAGGTATTCATGGAAGTGGAACACTTATTTGTACGATTCATTCTTTATGTGTGAGATTTTTAAGACAACATATTAATGTTTTAAATTATCCAAGTAATTTTACAATTATGGATGAAGAAGATCAAAAAGCACTTATTAAAAAGCTTTATACACAATTAGAAATAGATGCAAAAGTTATTTCTATTAAAAGCATGATCAATACAATTTCTTCATATAAAACAGCGAGAGTTTCTCCACAAAGAGCTATTGAATTAGCTGGACAATTTTCAGGAGAACTCAAAAAAGCAAAAGTCTATGAAGCCTATGAAAACTATAAAGAAGATCATTTCTTATTAGATTTTGATGATTTATTATTAAAAGCAGTTTATATTTTGGATAATTATCCAGATATATTAGAAAAATGGCAAAGAAAATTCCAATATATTCATGTAGATGAATTCCAAGATGTAGGTGAAATTGAATATCAGTTCAATTATTATCAAAATATGCCATTGTTTGTGTCGTTGGAGATCCTGATCAAACAATTTATAGCTTTAGAGGAGCAGATGTTCATTTTATTTTAGATTTTGATAAAGATTTCAAACCTAATAAAACAATTATTCTTGATCAAAACTATCGTTCAACTGGAAATATATTAAAAGTATCAAATAATTTAATTCGTAAAAATAGTCAACGTTTAGAAAAGAATCTTTTTACAAAGCAAACAGGTGGAGAAGATGTGATTCACCATGTTGCTAAAAGTGAAGAAGAGGAAGCTAATTGGATTGCTAATAAAATCGAAGATATTGTAAATAATCAAGATGGGGTTAATTATCGTGACATTGCAATTTTATATCGTGCAAACTATTTATCACGTACGATTGAACAAGTATTGATTCGTAAAGGAATTGATTATCGTATTTTTGGGGGATTAAAATTCTTTAATCGTAAAGAAGTTAAAGATGCCTTAAGCTATTTAAGACTTGTTTGTAATCAAGAAGATTTAGCGTTTGAAAGAATTATTAATACACCAGCTAGAGGTATTGGTAAAAAAACATTAGAAAATATTCAATTAGTAGCACTTAATCATCAAATTTCACTTTATGATGCTTTAACGCTTCATAGTGATGAAATTAGACTTTCTAATAAATCAAAAAAAGAAGTGCGAATTTTAGTTGAAGCAATTGAAAAAGCAAGACGTTCAACTTTACCATTACATGAAATGTTTGAAAATTTAATGATTGATGTTGGTTATATTGAAATGCTCAAAAATGATTTAGAAGATAATCGTATTGATAATATTCATGAATTACAACGTTCAATTTATGATTTTCAAGTTTCTCATGAAGATGCACCAACATTAGAAAATTATTTACAAGATATTTCTTTATATACAGATAATGATGCAATTGATCAAGGTCAATATGTTTCTTTAATGTCTATTCATATGGCTAAAGGTCTAGAATTTGATTATGTCTTTGTTTTAGGCTTATCTGAAGGAATTTTCCCAAGCTTTAGAAGTTTAGCTGAAGATGGAGATGATGGTCTTGAAGAAGAAAGAAGACTCGCATATGTAGCCTTTACAAGAGCGAGAAAACAGCTTTTCTTAACAGATAGTGAAGGATTTAGTTTTGTAACAGATTCACCTAAAATTTCTAGTCGTTTCATTGATGAAGTAGGAAATGAAGGAATTATTCATAGCGGAAGTAAGCCTCGTTTTAAAACAACAGATTATGTACCTAAACAAACAGTGTCTAAAGCAGAATTGATTGGGGATAATAAGGTTGATGATTGGAAAGTTGGAGATCTTGTAAATCATGATATTTTTGGTAAGGGTGTTGTTGTTAAGGTCAATAAGAATATTTTAGATATTGCTTTTGAACTTCCAGCAGGACTTAAGTCTTTAATGGCCAATCATAAAGCATTAAAAAAACTTACAAATTAGAGAATTCTTTGAATTCTCTTTTTAGTATTATTTTGTTATAATAAAAAAGATTTTAAAAAGGAGTAAGAATATGGATGATTTAAAAAGATATGAAGAATTAGTAAAAACAGTTGAATATCATAATGATCGTTATTATAACCAAGACGATCCAGAAATAAGTGATTATGAATATGATATGATGATGAAAGAACTTAAAAAAATAGAAAAGGATCATCCTGAATTTGTCACACCAAATTCACCAACACAACATGTTGGAGGAAGTGCTAAAAGAGAAGCAGGAGTTTTAGTAAGACACCGTGTTCCTATGCTTTCTTTACAAGATGTTTTTTCTAAAGAAGAAGTCCAAGACTTCGTAAAATCAATGCAAGAAACATTAGTTGATCCTGTGTTTGTTGTTGAATATAAAATTGATGGTCTTTCAATGGCTTTAAGATATGAAAATGGTCTTTTAACAACGGCTATTACTCGTGGAGATGGAATCATTCAAGGAGAAGATGTAACCGTTAATGCTAAAGTAATCAAAGATGTTAAAAATAAATTAAAGGAACCTATTGAATATCTTGAAGTACGTGGTGAAGTTTATATGACAAATGAGGCCTTTGATAAAGTAAATGAAATTCAAGAGCTTAATAATAAAAAAACTTTCGCAAATCCTAGAAACTGTGCGGCAGGAACATTACGTCAATTAGATAGTCGTATTACAAAACAAAGAAATCTTTCTATGTTTATTTTTAATATTCAAGATATTCGAGGAAAAGAAATTACAAGTCATAGTCAAGGCTATGAATATTTAAAAATTCAAGGCATGAAGGTAATTGATAATTATCAAGTATGTCACAATTTTGAAGAAGTATGGAAAGCAATTGAAATGATTGGTGAAAGCAGAGATCAATTAGGCTATGATATTGATGGAGCAGTTGTTAAAATTGATAGCTATGCACAAAGACAACAATTAGGGCAAACAGCCAAAGTGCCTCGTTGGGCCGTGGCTTATAAATATCCACCAGAAGAAAAAGAAACAAAGCTTTTAGATATAGAACTTTCAGTTGGAAGAACAGGTAGAATTACACCAACAGCTATCTTTGAACCAGTCCGTTTATGTGGAACAACGGTTTCAAGAGCAACGCTTCATAATCAAGATTTTATTGATAGTTTAGATGTACGTCTTGGCGATACGATCATTGTTTATAAATCAGGAGAAATCATTCCTAAAGTTAAGGGTGTCAATAAAGATAAAAGACCTGCAGGAAGTGTTCCTTATCAAATAGGAAATACGTGTCCTGTATGTGGGGCACCAACGTATCAAGAAGAGGGGACAGTTGATATTAAATGTTCTAATCCTACATGTCCAAGTAAACTAGTTAGAAATGTTGTTAATTTTGTAGGAAGAGATGCCATGGATATTAAAGGTTTTGGTTTATCGTATGTTGAAACTTTAATAGATCAAGGGTATATTCATGATGTCAGTGATATTTATATTTTAAAAGATAAAAGACAAGAACTTTTAGATAAAAAGGTAATTGGTCTTGTTAAAAGTACAGATAATTTATTAAATGCCATTGAAAAAAGTAAAGAAAATGATGCAACGAAGGTTTTAACTGCTTTAGGTATTTCAAATATTGGTAAATCGGCTGCAAAATCTTTAATGAAGAAATTTAAAACGATGGATCAATTGATGAATGCTTCTTATGAACAACTTGTTGAAGTCAATGATATTGGTGATACCAGTGCACAAATTTTAATTGATTATTTTAAAGATGAAAAGAATAAAGAAATCATTCATAAATTAGAGCACTATGGATTAAAGATGGAAATTGAAGATACTCAAAGTTCATCTATATTAGAAAATATGACTTTTGTTGTTACAGGAACGCTTCCTACATTATCTAGAAAAGAAGCAGCTACTTTAATAGAAAATAATGGTGGTAAAGTTTCTGGATCCGTTTCTAAAAAGACAACTTATTTATTAGCAGGGGAAAATGCAGGTAGTAAGCTTACAAAAGCACAATCTTTAAATATTCCAGTTTTAACGGAAGAAATGTTTATGGAAATGATAAAATCATAATTTTATGCTATAATGTGCCAAAAAAGGAGGGTGCTCATGAAAAAACTATTTACAGTTATATTATGTTTACTTCTTTGTACAGGATGTACGTCAAAAACAAGTAAAAAAGAAACAAAAAGTAGCCAAGATACATCATCTACTGATTCTTTAGATGATTCATTTTATCCTATTGTTAATTTAGGAACGAATCTTGTAAGAGAAACTTTTTATCAAGATTTTTCTTCTTCTGAAGATTTTCAAACAATAGGAAGAGAATTACAAGCTTTATCGACAGATTATTTCTCTACTTCAGATTATTATATGTCTGAGGGTCTACAACTTGTTCAAAATGATAAAAATCAACTTTTAAAGAAAGAAAAATATTCTTTACAACCACTCAATGGAGAATTAGTTGATGGTCAAGAAATTAATAAGATGGTAGAAAATATTAGTGAACAAGATTATTATGAAAAAAGTGGAGATAAGTATACTTTAAAAGGGATGTCTATAGCGATTATTCTAGATCCAAAAGGTGGAACGAATGCAACTTTATCTGAAGGAAGTATAGACAGTTACGCAAAAGAAACGATTTCTAGATTATATAAGTACTTACAAACAAAAAAATCTGTGAAAGATATTCCTACTTTTATTGCTGTTTATCGTCAAAATGACAGTGAAGAAAATAGTTATAATGGACGCTTTATTTATAGTAGTTATTGTCAAAATGGAAAAGTTGGAAATATTAAATCTTTAGATTATGCTACTTATATTTTTACAAGTGATGAAGCAAATAAAGCAGATGAAGCTCTATATTCACAATTTTCGGTTTTTAAAAACAATGTAAAAAATGCTTCAACTGAAGCTGTTGGTGTTGTAGGTTATGGGAAATATAAAGATGGTTCAATTCAAAGTTTAAAAATTCAAATTACTGCGAGTGTAAAAAGTTATACAGAACTTATTTATGTAGTAGAAACAGTTGCAGACCAAATGGATAATCATTTTTCTGGATTTGATAGTTATGCAGTGATTAATGATCAAGATGGATTGAAAGCTGTTGTGATTAAAAATGCTGGAAAGGATGCACAAAGTACATTGTTGTATTAATGATAGACATTTGATACAATGATAGAAGAGAAGGTGAAAGAATGGCAAGAGAAAGATTTTCTTTTGATGATACAATCGAATTTGATAAAGATGAATTAAAACCAAATAATGATATTCATGCAAATCATACAGGGAAATTTACATTTGATGATGAAGTAAAGGAGAAAAAGGTGGCTAAACCAAAAAAGAAAAAGAGAAAGCTTAAAATATGGCATGTTGTTTTAACTTTATTTGTTGTTGCAGTAGTTGCTTTTTTCCTTTATATTTTTGTTTTTTCAGGAAATAATAATGGACCTGTTTATGGAGAAAGATGTGTGAAATTATTATCTGTTGATAAAAATGCAATTACTCAAGTTGAATCACAAATAGAACAAGATGAAAATATTCAAGATGTTGCAATTAAAGTTGGTTGTCGTACAATTAAGCTTACTTATCAATTATCAGATAATATTCAAGTTGATACTGCTAAATCTTTAGTTGAAAATTCTTTACATACTTTTGATGATGCAATGGGACAAAGTAAAGAAGATGGTGCTGCATGGTCACAACTTTTAAATAAAGCAAATGGACGTTTACAATATGATTTAGAAATTATTGTAAAATCTAATGGTGAAAGTGATTTCCCATTATTTGGAACAAAACATGCAGGTGTTGATGCAATTACCTATACAGGTCAAAATGTTAAAGATCAAGCATCAGCAGATAAAGCAATTCAAAGACAAGCAGAAGTCGATGCAGCAAATAAAGCTGCCGCAAATAATAATCAATAAACGAGCTCAGCTCGTTTTTTTGGAGGAAAAAATGAAGAAAAATGATTATTTTATAGGAGAATGTGTTGATCAATCTCATGATGGAAAAGGAATCGTTAAATATGAAGGATTTACTTATTTTGTAAATGGCATGATTACAGGGGAAGTTGGACAAATTAAATGTATTAAAATGTTAAAAAATTATGGGGTAGGACGTTTAATTGAATTACAAAAACCTTCACCTGAAAGAGTGAATCCTAAATGTCATATTTATCAAGGATGCGGTGGATGTCATTTAATGCATTTATCAAGTAAGGGACAACAAGAATTTAAAACAAAAAGAGTAAAGGATTGTATGGAAAGAATTGGACATTTAGAAGTTGATGTACAACCTTGTTTGATGCAAGAAGATCCTTGGTATTATCGAAATAAAGTTCAAATGCCTTTAGGTTATGATAAAAATGGTCAATTAGTAACAGGTTTTTATAAACAAAGAACAAACGATATTATTGCTTGTGATGAATGTCTTATTCAAAATAAAGAATCAAATGCAGTGATTCAAAGAGTGAAAGAACTCTTTGTAAAATATGATATTAAACCTTATGATAAAACAACACATAAAGGTAATATTAAACATGTTCTTACAAAAAAAGGCTATCACAGTGAAGAATTTATGCTATGTTTTATTACTTATCAAAAGACAATTAAACATATTGATCAAATTGTTGAAACACTTGTTAAAGAATTTCCACATATTAAAACCATTATTCAAAATATCAATGAAAGACATGATAATGTTATTTTAGGTGATGAAGAAAAGATACTTTATGGAAAAGGTTATATTTATGATACATTATTAGGCAATCAATATAAAATTTCCTTAAAATCATTCTATCAAATCAATCCTATTCAAGTAGAAAAACTTTATCAAACAGCGATTGATTTAGCACATCTTACAAAAGAATCAACTGTTTTAGATGCTTATTGTGGAATTGGAACCATTACCCTTTCACTTGCAAAGTATGTAAAGAAAGTCTACGGAGTCGAAGTTGTTCCACAAGCCATTGAAGATGCTAAAAATAATGCTTTACTTAATAAAATAGATAACGCTGAATTTGTCTGTGATGATGCTGGAAAATATATGGTTGAGCTTGTTAAGAAAAATACCCATTTAGATGTTGTTTTTGTTGATCCACCACGAAAAGGATGTTCAGAAGAATTCTTAGAACATTTATTACAGGCAAATCCTAAAGAAATTATTTATATTTCATGTGATGTAGCCACTCAAGCAAGAGATGCTAAGTATTTAAATGAACACGGATATACAATTACACATTGCCAACCAGTAGATATGTTCCCGCATACTTTCCATGTGGAGACAGTATGTCTTTTGTCCAAACTCAAGACCAAACAACATATCAAAATAGAATCATGTACTGATGAGCTTGATTTGACTGCATCAGAGAGCAAAGCAACATATCAAGAAATAAAACAATATGTTCTTGAAAAATATGGTTTTAAGGTATCGAGTTTGAATATTGCTCAGACAAAAACGAAATGTGGCATTATCGAAAGAGAGTGTTATAGAAAAGCTAAGAACGAAAATGCTAAACAGCCAAATTGCACCTTAGAAAAAGAAAATGCAATCAAAGACGCATTTAGACATTTTCAGATGATTTAAAAATTAAATAGAATTTATACATAGGGCGTTTGCTTATACCCAAGTTGGATAAGTGAGCGTCCTATTTTTATTTCCACAAAACGATAAGAGAAGAAGATTGGAGGTTAAAAAATGTATGGAACAAAATTCTCAGAGTACAAACCGAAAGAGTGTCGTTACTGCTATTTCTGGTGTGGAAAGAATAAGCGTTGTTTCTTAGATAAAGAAAACTGTTACTACGAAACGGTAGAAGTAGCCGCTGAAAAAAATGAATGTGATGGTTGTCCTTATGGTAGATACTCGCCTTGTATTGGTTGGTGCACCAAGAAGGTATTAGGCAAAGGCGGTGGTGGAAACGATGGCATTTGATTATTTCTATGGGCAACAAGCAGATCAGTTTACTGTAGTGTTAAACTAAATTTGTAACACCTTGTTCGAATAATATATTATAATATTACTTAAATAAGGAGGACATCACTATGTCAGTACGTTACAGCGAAGACTTCAAAAAAAGAAGTCGTTAAAGCCTATATGGCAGGCGACAAATCAATACATCAACTTGCTGTTGAATTTAATGTTGCAAAAAGTTCCGTTAGCAAGTGGGCTAATGAATACAGGGAAGAATGCCTTTATACCACCGATACAACATCCGAGTCTAATGACGCAAAGGAAATACGAAGATTAAATCAGCTTCTTAACGAAAAAGATAAGGAAATTTCTTTCCTAAAAAAAGCAGCGGCATTCTATGCAAAGGAAATCGATTAGTGGTATATCGATTTATTGACGATAACAAAAATATATTTGGTTTAAGATGGTTATGTAAGAAGTTTGGTATTAGCCCTAATTGTTATTATAACTATAAAAAAGATACCAAGCGTGAATATCATAAACGTTTGGAACACATTTTTGAACTTATAAAATATGTATATTATAATAATTGTGTTATAGGCTATAGGGCTATGCGTATTTTCATCAAACGTTATGGCTATGAATTAAGCAATACCACTATGCACAAATACATGAATAAAGAATTAAATTTATGTGCCGTAATCATGCATTCTAAACTGGGATACAAGACTGGAAAAAAGAATAAAATCTTTGACAATCTCTTAAATCAAAATTTTACTGTCGACTGCAAAAATAAAGTATGGTGCACTGATTTTACATATATGCGTCAGCCAAATGGAAAATTCAGATACAACTGTTCAATAATTGATTTATTTGACAGGTCGGCTGTTGCTTCATTAAACAGCGATTATATCAATACAGACTTAGCAATAAACACACTTAAAATAGCATTAAAAAAAGAAAACTACCCTAAAGTGATTCTGCACTCAGATCAGGGGGTACAGTTTACCTCATGGGATTTTGTGAATTTCTGTAAAGATAATAATGTAACCCAGAGCATGAGTAAGGCCGGTTGCCCTTATGATAATGCTCCAATGGAAAGATTTTATAACACTTTTAAAAGCAATTTTTATAATGTAACCTCATTTTCAAGTGTGGAGATGATGGATGAACTTACCATGAATTATATCAATTGGTATAATTATGTTCGTCCTCATTCATACAATGATTATTTAACACCAATGGAAGCTCGTTACAGATAGGTATTTATCGAACAAAGTGTTACAAAAATGCTTGACCAGTACATCCATTTGTGGTGCTTGTAATTGTAATTGCCGGCGGTGGAATCTTTGCCTTAATTAAATTTAAGGATAAGAAAAAGAAAGAAGAAGTAAAGCCTGATCCGGATGGCAATTATAATGAAGATGATTATGACGAGGACGAAGATGAGGATTATGACATCTTTGAACTTAGCGATGATGAAGTAACTGAGGACGAGGAATAACAGCAGTAATAAAAAGGCAGTCGAAAGGCTGCCGATACATAGAAAAAATATTTAATGGCTAAAGTGAAAAGTTAAATTCCACTTTAAAAAAATGAAAAATAAAAGTA
>OHPD01001424.1_pt1 | contig 9905 bp, 12 predicted proteins | sample 1577641 | NCBI WGS metagenome assembly OHPD01 (sample SAMEA3879532, study PRJEB24766) | human gut metagenome | biome: human-associated habitat; feature: feces | place: USA | collected 1985/1987
CGCAGACAAGATTTGTCCCGTCTTTGGTGGGAAGCAGCTGCTTGCCCTTGCGCTCCACAAAGCCGCCTCCCACTAACTTTTCAATGACAGCGGCGCGGGTAGCGGGCGTACCAAGCCCCCGGCGTTCTGCGTCCGGGTCGGTGTCCTCATTCCCGGCGCGTTCCATAGCAGAAAGTAAGGACGCTTCATTGTGGGGCTTCGGCGGCGTCGTTTCATGCTCCGTAACCTTTGCGGCAGGGTTTTCAAAGGTTTGCCCCTCGGTAAAGTTCGGCACATCTAAAACAAGTTCGTTTTCGTCGTCGCTGTCCGGCTTCTTTTTGAGGGTAGCCCGGTAAAGCCGTTCAATGTTTTTCCACCCGGCAGCGATTACCGTCTTGCCCCTTGCCGTAAATTCATGGTCGGCGCAGGAGAAAACCGCCGTTACCGCTTCGTAAACGTGCGGCTCTGCGGTCGCCATAAGCAGACGCGCCCCGGTAAGGATAAGGATATTTCTTTCACTTTCCGGCAGCGTAGTAAGGTCAGTTTTTGCAATTTCCATAGTGGGGATAATGGCGTGGTGGTCTGATACTTTTTTGCTGTTCAGAACGCGGGAAATACTCTGTTCATAGGCTGCGCTCGCCATAAAGGGCAGCTTGCCGCAAAGCAGCGATACGATACTCGCCGCTGTGTCGCCCATGTCGTCGGTCAGATAGTTGCTGTCCGTTCTCGGATAAGTAAGCAGCTTCTTTTCATACAGGGCTTGCGCCAGGTCAAGTGTCTGCTTCGCGGTATAGCCGAAAATACGGTTTGCTTCCCGCTGTAAACTGGTAAGGTCAAAGAGCTTCGGCGGGGCAATGGTTTTCTTTTCTTTCACAAGGGAAGTACAGACAGCCGCCGACGCTTCGCAGGCTGCTTTCAGTCTGCTTGCTTCATCAGCGGCGCAGATCTTCGCGCTTGCCGCTTCTGCGCCGGGGAGAGTAAGGCGCACATGGTAGTAGGTTTCTTTCTGAAAGCCTGTAATGGCAGCGTCCCGGTCTACAAGCATTTTTAGGGTTGGGGTCTGAACGCGCCCCACGTTCAAGGTTTTTCCATACAGGCAGGAGAAAAGGCGGGTCGCGTTAATGCCGATAAGCCAGTCAGCCTTTGCGCGGCAGAGGGCAGACGCAAAGAGCGCGTCATAGTCCCGCCCGTCCTTTAAGTTCTCAAAGCCCGCCTTGATTGCGCTTTCTTCCATTGAGGAAATCCACAAGCGGCGCATAGGCTTCTTGCACCCGGCGACTTCATAGACAAAACGGAAAATGAGTTCTCCCTCACGTCCCGCGTCGCAGGCGTTGACGACTTCGGAAATGTCGGTGCGGTGCATAAGCTCCTTTAGGATTTTGAATTGCTTTCCCTTGTCGGCAGCTACGGTGTACTGCCATTCCTGCGGCAGAATGGGTAAGCTGTCATAGCTCCATTTCCTGTACTGTTCCCCATAGGCGGCAGCTTCCGCAAGTCCTACCAAATGCCCGATACACCAAGAGATAACATAACCGTTCCCCTCGATATATCCGTCTTTCTTCTCCCTTACGCCAAGGGCGGCGGCAACCGCCGCCCCGACGCTGGGTTTCTCACAAATCACAAGTTTCATTCTTCCTCGTCCTCCTGTTCGGTGTCTGCGCTGTCAGCTTCTTCCGGCTCGTCCTCGTCGTATTCGTCAAAATCGAACTCGTCAAGGTCGGTGCTGCCTTTCACGTTCTGTTTCGGTTTCATAAACTTAACGTAGTAGAGGGCTGCGCCGCCGCCAAGCAAGCCCACGACAAGGAAAATCAAAAGCCCGCCCATGCCGTTCTGGGGCTGCTCCTGCTCGGCGGGTTCCTCCGGCGTGGCTTCCTTGCCTGTGCAGCTATCCATGTTGACAGAGCAGGCGGGGCAGGCGGTGTTTACTTCGCCCGCCTTGCATTTCTCGGTACAGTTGCAGACAGCCGGGGGTTGTTCGGTCTGTTCCTCCCCGATAATCGCCATAAGGTCGCTTTCGTCTACTTGATTTAGGAAGTGGACGGAATTTTCCCCCTCGGCTGCCCGGTCAACGATAATGTAAAAATAGTTGCCGCCTTTGCTTTTCACGACGATAAACTGCTTATCCTCGGCAGCGTCCCCGTCAATGTCGTCCACAAGGGTCATGTTGCCCTCCGGGGTCAAGGGCTGCGGCTCGGTTTCCACGATTACGCCGCTGTCGTCGGTTTCTTCCGTCGGGGTCTGTGCATAGGCGGTAACGGAAAAGCCGCCCACAAGGACAAGGGCGGCGCAAAGTGCGGTAATGCTTGCAAGGATTTTATTCTTCATTCTCGGTTTCCTCCTGTTCCTCATAGTCTGCGGGCATAGGGGCAATGCCCGGAATACCTCCGCCCGCAAGCATAGCGGTAAGCTCCTGCGGGGTAAGGCGCATAGAGCGCACAAGCTGAACGATTTGCAGATTTTCCGCTTCGGTTTTCTGTGCTTCCAGTCCGCGCAGCCTGTTCTGATACTCCGTGATTTTCTCACGGGTCTTTTGGATTTCCTTGTCAATTCTTTCGATTTTACTCATTGCCATAAAATTTTTCTCCTTTCGATTTTCAAAAAATGTGTCAGTTCCAGTTCATCAGCCCGTACCCTTTGATACAGGCATAGTCAAGGGGATAGCTCTTAATCTTGCAGGCGTCGCCGGAATTGCCCTCCACGGTATAGACGCGGCTTTCGTCCCTGCCGATAACAAGTCCTACATGGTCTGCGCTGCCGTCTAAATCCCAGTCAAAAAAGATAGCGTCGCCGGGGGCAATGTTTTCATAGCCCCGCGCTCCCCATTGTCCGTGAGAAGTAAACCACGGAATACCCTGCGACTGGCAGGCGGCAAAGCGCGGCTCGGAAAGTCCCATTTGCCCGTAGCACCAGGACACGAAACAGGCGCACCATTCCACGCGGGAATTAAAGCCGTACCAGCTCCAATACGGATAGCCGCCCACATTTCCGACTTGCCGTTTTGCAAGGTCAACGATAGCGGTATTGCCGGGGCGCGTTCCGTTTACAAAGTCCACGCCGCTTAAATCTTCCGACGCGGAAGTGTCGGGAGAGCCGCCGCCAAAGATAAGGGGCTTGTTCCCGCTTGTCTGTAAGTACACCCGGTACATTTCCAGTTGTTCCGGGGTCAGATTGTTTTCCGCAATGGTGGATAGTGGGGTATTCGTCAGCTTGACGTTCAAGATGTAATACTCATAAGGCACTTGTACCGTGTAGGTGTCCGTATGCTCGTTGCCGTCCTCATCTGTCCATGTGTCGGTGCGTTCTTCCTCCCGGTAGCGTATTTCCACTTCCTCGGTCAGCGTCAGCTTGTATTGTTGATTGAAAATCCGCTGTAATTCGCTCTGTACCTCGGCGCAGGTGTAGCTTTGGTATTTTGCGGTCAGATAAGACGCTAATTCATGGGGATTGTGTCCGATATTTGCAAGGTCATAGCGGTACTCGTCATAGCCCGGATTGTCGCGCTCGATATTGTCAATCCTGCTTTGCAGCTCGTTTTCCAATCCTGCGTAGCTGTTTTCCACTTCCACAAGGTCGCTGTCCTCGGACGTATAGGACGTTCCAAGCACGCCGTTTAACGTGCCGGAAAACATTGCCCCACAAGAGGACAGCCCGGACATAACCATGATAAAGAGCAGTAGCACCCCGACAGCGATTGCCACACCCGCCGGGTGCCTTGCCACAAATGCTGCGGTCTGCTTCGTTTTCTCGGCGGCTTTGGCTGCCGCCTTGCGGGTGCGTTCTGCCGCGCCCTTGATACCCTTTGCGGTATTGCGGGCTTCCTTTGCATACTGCCGCTTGATTTTCTGCTTCTGCCAAAACCGGGAAATGGGGTTACTGGTTAGCTGCGGGTTCTCATGCAGGGTCTTGTGATACTGAAAGTCCATATTTGCCCGAAAAGCCGCTTTTTCTGCCTTTGCCGCTTCCCGGTAGGGTTTCAGCTTATGGTTGCGGTAATATCCGACTTTCAGATAATTTCTTCCCAGTCGGCTCATATCCTTTACACAAATGGTATCAATCAGTCCTGCTTCCACATCAGCAATCATTTTCTGAAATCCAGGACGGTTAAAGGTAACTCCGCTGAATCCATCATCTGTATAGTGCCGGATATTCGTCAGTCCCTTTGCCTGTGCATATTCTTCCAGATAATTCTTCTGATTCGTGATACTGTTTGATTCCCCTTGCAGTTCATCGTCCTTTGACAATCTCTCATAGAGAGCTGTTAGCTTGTTATTTCGCTGTGCCACGCTTTCCACCTCCTTCCTGCGAAAATGTCTGCAAATACAGACAAATAAGCGTTTCTTCGCAACTTCTGTTTATGAAGCAACGTTTGTTTCTCTGTACTTTATATATTAAACCCTTCGGATCAGTGACCACATAGGATACGTGATCCGTCATCTGCATAAGGTTGGGCTTCACATAGAATCTTGTCTTACCGGATCCGGAACCACCGATGACGATCACATTCTTATTTCTGGCATACTTTGGGGCTTTTGGCCGGCTGTTCATGGTCAGACGTTCCGTTTCTGTGAGGATGACATTGTTTTCAAAGACCGGATCCATGAAGGGTTCGATATCTTTTCTATTTCCCCATCTGGCCGATCCATACTCCACACCTTGTCGGAACTTCTTTGCATTTTTTGAACGATAGTAGACCACCAGTTTTAATGCACCTGCAACCAGAACACCTACCGTAAGATCCTGCAAAGCGATACTTGGCAGCCAGCTTAAAAATGCCAGTCGGAAATTGACTAACATCACGCCAAGTCTCTGGACCATGCTTTCTCCCAGGCAATGCCGGTACAGCCAGGATCCTTTATCTGCTACATAGAAGATAAAGAAATATGGGAGATTTAAGATCACCAGCCGTTTGACCTGGATCTTCTGTAATTTTTCCCGGATCATCGTTCCTGACCTCTGGATTTTTGTCTCTGCTTCACACGCTGGCGGTGCTTTGCTTTTCTTTCTACAGATTTCTGCAGTTTCTTTCTGACAGATGGTTTCTTCACCTGTTTCTTTTTCAGTTCTACTCCGGCATATTCCCGGAAAGCCGCTGTCATCACATCCACATCTTTGGCCTTAAAGAAGACCAGAAATTTCGGTGGATCCGCACCAACCTCTTTTTTCAGGCTGTAATCAATGCCGTATTTTCTTGCCACACGATCAAAAGATTTGATATTTTCATCTGTGATCTTTATGTTGGAAAGCTGTACTCCCTGTGCATTCAGCTGCTTGATGGTCTGCTTTCCATGTGGCTTTTTCTTTTCAATCTTTTTTCGGGCTTTTTCCCTTCCTTTCTCCTGAGCTCGTCCGGTCTTTTCAGCCATTTTCACCTGCGTTGCTTTCTGTTTCCTACGGTTGTCCATTTCCAGGAACTTCCGAATGGCTGCTTTTAGCACACTGGCAGTGATCTTGACTCCCTGGATGCTCAGGCTGATCACTTTCTGATTTACTTCTTCCTGCAATTACCCACGTCCTTTCTTTCCTTTCATCTCAGAATAAAGACGGGCAATACAATATCCGATACATGGAACATGTTTTCCATACGGACAGCCACCACATGGTGTCGTTTTTACTGCTTTTTTCTTTTCCGAAAGCAGATAGTGGCACTGTTTCAAGCTACAGCCTTTCTTTTTACCTTCCCACCAGTAACAGTACTTGCAGGACCATGGCTTTTCTTCGCTGTACTTTCTTCCCTCAATAGCTGCATTTGGTTCTATAATTAGATCTTTATTTGTCTTCATTCTGTTCTTCCTCTTTTCTCATGATTTCTGTCAGTTTTTTCTCTGCCTGACTTCCGGCAGCAATGAGACAATACAAAACTGTAAATATTGCCGCTGCTCCCAGAAGAGCAACAAAAATAATGATATTTCTCATGGTTTCTCCCATCTAAAAAAGCGTCCACAGATTCCTTTCGGTTTCCATGAACGCTCATTCTTATTTAATTAGTGTTTCTTTTTTCTCATAAATGCAAGGGCTCCTGTACCAGTCGCACCAATGCCGAGAAGCATATACCACAGCCACAGATTGGTGTTATCCCCAGTCTTTGGTGAATCACTGACAGGTTTTCCACCTTCCGGTGTCTTTTCTGCCGGTTTTTCCTCATCCACCATGGTTACATGCTGTACTACACTGGTATCCTTTACTTCGAATTCCACATCTTTTGCAACCAGATAGCCATCCGGTGCTGTTTCTTCACGGAGAGTGTATTTTCCGATTGGAAGCATTTCGATGTAATGTGCTTTCTCTGTACTGGTCCAGCTTTCCACAACTTTTCCATCCTGATCAAGGATTGTGAGTTTCGCTCCCGGAAGTTCTTTTCCGGCGATATCCTGTTTGGAGATTTTCACCTTCGTTACATCATCCTTCATCTCAACTTTCTGCACATCGGCAGTATCTTTGATCGTGAACTTCACGCTTTCAGCTGTCACGTAACCATCAGCAGGTTTTGTTTCAACCAGTGTGTATTCTTTTCCGACAGTCAGCTCACGGATCACATGTGCTTCTTTACCGGAAGTCCATTCATCCACGATATTTCCATCAGCATCTACCACTTTCAGCTTACATCCTGGAAGTTCTTTTCCGGTTGTCAGACTGGATTTGGTAAATTCTACAACAGTTGGCTGATTTTCAAAGGTAAAATCATAGGTTACAGTCGGCTGCTCCTCACCTGCATACTCAAAGGTAAATTCCTTTCGTCATCCAGCTCTCTCATGGATTTGATGGCTTTATTTCTGCCACAGTTCAGTAATTCCATGATATCTTCGATGGAAAAGTAGATATATGCTCTGTTTTTGTCGTCAAACCACTGATTCTTGATGGAAAGAGACATTCGATCCAACATCAGTCCATATAAAATTTTAGCATCGCTTGATAAATCTTTAAAGTAACTGTCTGTAAATAATGCTTTTGGTATGCGGTAGAAGCTGAACTGATCAGCTTCGGTACCGTAAAAATAATTAAATGTCATTTTTTTCTCCATAATTTCCTCCTTTCATTTTCTGCTAAGAAGTCCTCTTTTTAAACTTCTTTGACATTGTTTTCTTAGCTTTTTCTCTCCTTAACAGGACTGTTCCTGCATCCACTTTTCTAATAATGATTCAATCACCTGCTCCATATCTTTGGCTGTATAATCATCCGGAAAGTACTTTGTCAGTTTCTTTTCTGAGAAAGTAAGAGACCGGGATACTTTCTTTGCCATCACACAGTTATTGAAAATTGATAACATCTGAATCTGATTGATTGGTCCATCATTTAGCTGATTTCTGAGTGCTGCAATCTGTTTTGGTTTGATGAATCCGGTGTCGCTGATATATTCGTAGATCCATCCCTGTACTTCCTTATCGATGTAGGAAATATTGACAGCAACCGTGAATTGAAGCTTTTTGTTATCTACCAGATCAAGAAGTTCCGGAATTAATTCTGTCAGTCGGATATACCGCTGAACACTTCGTGCACTTTCTCCAACCTGTTCTCCTAATAACTGATCTGTTCTCGACTTCGTGCCACTTTGGCACAAAGTTAAATCTGTCCGACTCCCCTGTCTTTTCATTGCATCAAGTTTCATCTTATAAGCAAAGGCTTTCTCACTGGGCAACAGTTCCTCTCGCTGAATGTTAGCGTCCACCATCGCAATCACGGCATCATCATCCGATAATTCTCTTACGATTGCCGGAATAGTTGTAAGTCCTGCAAGCTGTGCTGCATGCATTCTTCTGTGACCGGATACCATTTCATATTCTTCATTTTCATCCATGCGAAGCAGTACCGGTGTCAGTATTCCATTGATCTTTACACTTTCAACCAGATCCTGCATCTTTTCATCATCCAGCACCTTGAACGGATGATTTTTAAACGGATGGATCTTACTGATTTCTATCTCCATTGCAGATTCTTCATTTACCACACCCAGCAGTTCATCAATGCTTGCCAGTTTAATCTTTTCGCCACTTCTATTTTTCATTTTTCAAAACCTCCTGTGTTAAGTTCTTATATGCCTCTGCAACTTTTCCTTTCGGGCAGTGCATATAGATACTTTTTCCCTCTGCACTGGTCTCAGCAGCTTTTACAGACATCGGGATCACATTTTCAAATACTTCAATCTGGCTTCCGTAGGTTGTATGTACTCTCGATGCAATGTCCCTTGCGTAATTGGTTCTGAAATCTACCATAGTCAGGAGAATGCCCTCAATCGCCAGTTTTCGGTTCAGTCTTTTCTTTACTGTAAGAATGGTCTTGATCAGCTGCTGAAGTCCTTTAACAGGCAGATATGCGGCCTGCACAGGTATCAGAACAGAATCAGAAGAGACCAGTGCATTGATCGTCATCATACCAAGGCTCGGCATACAGTCGATCAGGATATAATCGTATCGGGATCTTATCGCATCGATATATTCCTTCATGATCATTTCCCTGCTCATAACATTTCCCATCGTTACTTCCAGTGCGGAAAGCTCAATATTTGCCGGAAGAAGATCTACATTTTCCTGGTGATGTAAGATTCCATCTTCCAGAGAGATTTCTTCTTCATTGATGACGTCCATCATAATAGTTGCCAGTGTGATGCGAAGATCATCCGGTTCCTCATATCCAAGACTTGCGGTTAAACTTCCCTGTGGATCCGCGTCGATCAGCAACACTTTCTTTCCTTCTCTTGCCAGTCCAATGCCTACATTTACGGTTGTGGTGGTCTTTCCGACGCCACCTTTCTGGTTTACTACGGATATAACTTTACACATGATTTCTTCCTCCTTTAACTTTCCCATGATTCTTTTTTCCATAATTTCAACAGTGCCAGTATTTCCCGTTTCATCATTGCCGGTGTATAAGAATTTGGAAAATACTTGTGCAACTGCTCGTTTGTGAATGCCACTCTTGTGATCTCACCCTTTTTCACTTCACACATGATTTCTTCCATCTTTTCCAGTGACAACTGTTTTTCTTTACTCAGTTGCCGGATCCTCTGGGCCTGTGAGAGTGATGGGATTGCCTGTGCATACTCCATTGCTACAAGCAGTTCTCTTTGTTCTTTTTCACTTAATGCAGCTATCTCTACAGCCGGACAAAAAGAAATAATCTCATCATCCAGTTTCTGCAACATTTCCGGTATCAGTTTTGTCAGTGAGATATAACGCTGCACTTGTTTTGGGCTATCACCACAATCTTCACTGATGATTTCTATTGCCCGCTTTCTTGGTGTTTTGTGGTCAACTTGGCTCTTTTTTCGACCACTTTTTCTTTTTAATACGTCATTCTTCAGTTTGTAAGCAAAAGCTTTTTCACTGTAGCTAATCCGTTCTCTGTGAAGATTGGAATCTACCATGCTCAAGATGGAATCATCTTCACTTAATACCCGAATGATTACCGGTACTTTACGGTATCCCAGTTTCTCCGCAGCATGTTTTCTTCTGTGACCGGATATGATCTCATAGTATCCATCCGGTACTGGTCTGACGATTAGCGGATTTAAAATTCCATACTTCTCAATGCTTTCCTGCAAAAGAAACATTTCCTTATCATCTTTTACCTGAAACGGATGCTCTTTGAACGGACGAAGACGCTCAATCTCAATTTCTATGATTCTTTCTTCGTTTTCTCCTGATTGTCTGTTTGGCTCAGTCATCTTGACTCCTTTCCTCCAGGATTCAGGAAATAAAAAATGCCTGCCTGGAACTTTTATAGATAGTAAAGTTCCAAACAGACATTGCTGTTTGACCATTAGCTGTAGCTAATAGAATTAAATACTGTTTCAGCTAATTCATGTTTGCAGGTTTGGGAGAGATTGTTTCTTTTCCCGCCTTTTCTCTGATTTACATCCCCGAATAAGGGGTGACAACAGAGCGGAACCCAAATGTTAGCTGGACTTCTTAAAACCCATGTTTGCAAAACGG
>OHPD01001425.1_pt1 | contig 9903 bp, 6 predicted proteins | sample 1577641 | NCBI WGS metagenome assembly OHPD01 (sample SAMEA3879532, study PRJEB24766) | human gut metagenome | biome: human-associated habitat; feature: feces | place: USA | collected 1985/1987
AACATATCAAGTAACTCTTCTTTGACAGCGATTGCGCGAAAGCGGTGCAAAATTAGTGGTTTTTCACCATACAACCAAATATAATTTCATATATTTTTATCTGATATAGTTGGCAGCTTTTTCTTTTTTGAGTACATTTGGGCAATAAACGCTTTAAAAGCGTAGAGTAAAGAAGAATGTGAAATAATAAAAAAAGAGTGACTTAACTGTAATCGAATGAAGAAAATCATTTTACTATATGTATTATGTATATTCGGGCTTTCTTTGTATGCCCAGCAAGTGCCTAATGTTTTGAGAAGAGGTGGGGCTGACAGTGCGGAATGTCGTGAATGGGTGGAGAAGCAATTGTCGGAAATGAGTTTGAAAGAGAAAATAGGACAGTTATTTATACATACAGTCGCTCCTCTCAATACGCAGTCTAACCGGGCGAACATATATAATGCTGTTAAGGAATATAAGGTGGGCGGTTTGCTGTTCTCCGGCGGACAGGTGGGGAATCAGGCAATACTGACCAACTACGCACAAGAATTATCGAAAGTACCTTTGTTTATTGCTTTTGACGGCGAATGGGGATTGGCGATGAGGCTGAAGAATACTCCCCGTTTTCCCCGCAACAGGGTATTGGGCTGTATTCAGGATAATCAATTGCTTTATGAATATGGTAAGGAAGTTGCCCGTCAGTGCAAAGAAATAGGTGTACAGATTAATTTTGCTCCTGTTGCCGATGTGGATATTAATCCGCGCAACCCTGTCATCAATACTCGCTCTTTTGGCGGTGATCCTAAAAACGTTGCTCAAAAAGTGGTTGCATATTCTCGTGGATTGGAGGATGGAGGAGTACTTTCTGTAGCCAAGCATTTTCCGGGACATGGAGATACGGAAGTGGATTCTCATAAGGCGTTGCCTGTGCTGAATTTTGACCGTGCCCGTTTGGATAGTATTGAACTTTACCCGTTTAAGGAGGTGATCCATGCCGGATTGGGAGGGATTATGGCCGGTCATCTGGAAGTTCCTGAATTGGGAAAGAATCCGGCTTCATTGTCTGCTCATGTTATTGACAATCTGCTTTGTCGGGAGTTGGGTTTCCGAGGATTGGTGTTTACAGATGCACTCGAAATGAAAGGGGTTTCTCAAAATGAGAACCTGTGTGCTAAAGCGTTGAAGGCGGGTAATGATTTGTTGTTGGCTCCTCGCAATCTGAAAAGAGAACTGAACGGAGTATTGGAAGCCGTAAAAAGTGGCTGGCTTTCTGAAAAGGAGATAACAGAGAAATGTCGCAAGGTATTAACTTATAAATATGCTTTAGGGCTAAAGACGAAGCCTCATGTTCAGATATCGGGACTTGATAAACGATTGAATCGTACGGAAGTGGCAGAATTAATTAGCCGTTTGCAGAAAGCAGCCATTACCGTTGTCAATAATACCGGCGGGGTTTTGCCTCTGGATGCCAAGTTGCGCGGCACTACAGTATTGAATATCGGAAAGCCTTCCTCCGGACTTGAGTTTTACAGTCGCTTGAAACAGTATTTACCTCTGAGGCGTATTATGGCAACATCCGATTCGATGTCAGCCATTAGGAAAGAGTTGGTAAACAGCCAGCGTGTCATTGTAGTCATTAACTCTAATGATTATAATAAGTATAAGCCGATGTTGGAAAAACTGCCCGACAGCCTGCCTGTTGTTTATGTATATCTGATGCCTTTGAAGACTATGTCGGATATGGAGGTATGTTGGAAAAAAGCAGCAGCAGTTGTGTTGGGACATACGGATGAGCTTGAAATTCAGCGTCAGGTGGCAGATGTAATGGCGGGAAGAGCCGTGGCGGACGGACGTCTGTCTGTGGCAGTTTCCGATTTATTCAAACCGGGTGACGGAGTAACCATGAGTCCTAAGGTCTCTCGCATTTACAAACCTGAAGATTATGGCATGAGCTCTGCTGTATTGAAGGGAATAGACGAGATAGCCCTTGAGGGAATCAAAGCGAAAGCTTATCCCGGTTGTCAGATTTTGATTTTGAAAGATGGGGTGCCGATATATGATAAATGTTTCGGAACCTTTACTTATGAAAAGTCTAAGGAAGTTGAGGCTGATAATTTATATGATTTGGCTTCGCTGACTAAAACTACCGCCACTCTGTTGGCTGTCATGAAACTGTATGATAACGGGAAGTTCGGATTAACTGATCGTGTCTCAGATTATATTCCTGTGCTGAAGGGGACAGGTAAGGAGCGTATCACTATTGAAGAATTATTGATGCATCAGTCCGGGCTGCCTGCATTTTGGCCGTTCTATAAGAAAGCGATAGATGAAGAAAGCTATGCGGGAGCTTTTTATAGGACGAGACCGGATGCCGGCCATCATAGACAGATAGATACACGCCTGTTTGTCATTGATCATTTCGGATATAAGAAAGAACTGGTGTCGAAAGTTTTTTCATCGGATTATCCTTTATTGGTGTCAGATAGTATGTATCTGCATCGTTCTTTTCGTGATTCGGTGTTGCAACAAATAGCCGGAGTGCCTTTGAAAGACAGGAGGTATCGTTATAGTGATTTGAATTTCATATTGCTGAGAGAGATAGTGGAGAATATAACAAAGATACCGATGAATATTTTTCTTCAAAAAGAATTTTATAAACCGATGAAGATGGAGCATACTTTATTTCTGCCTTTGCGCCGTTTTGCTAAAGATGAAATAGTGCCTACTGTGAAAGCTGATTATCTGCGTAAGGGAGGTATGTTGCAGGGGTATGTGCATGATGAGTCGGCAGCATTCTTGGGCGGGGTATCGGGTAATGCCGGATTGTTTTCTACGGCCGGTGATGTGGCTAAGGTGTATCAGATGCTGATAGACGGTGGAGTATATGAAGGAGTACGCTATCTGAGCAAGGAAACTTGTGACTTGTTCCTTACTCACACTTCTAAGATAAGTCGTAGAGGACTCGGATTTGACAAACCTGACAAGAAAAATGAGGCAAAGAGTCCTTGTGCTGCCGAGGCTCCGGCAGAGGTAGTGGGACACACCGGTTTTACGGGTACATGTGCATGGGCTGATCCGAAGAATAAATTAGTCTTTGTTTTTCTGAGTAATCGTATTTATCCCCGTCCCTTTGACCATAAACAGTTGATGAGGTTAAATATTCGTCCACGTATCCAACAAGTTATGTATCAGGCAATGACAAAGTAAACGTATTTAGATTAAATACAAATTAGTGTAATATTGTAATGTCTATATGACAACTAATGGATAAAAGCTGTATATTTGTTCCATCAATTAGTACTAATAATTTAATATTTAAAGAAAATGGCTTACGTAATTAGTGACGATTGTATCGCTTGCGGTACTTGTATCGATGAATGCCCGGTAGGAGCAATTTCTGAAGGTGATAAGTATTCTATCAATCCTGACATGTGTACAGAATGCGGAACTTGCGCTGATGTATGCCCTTCAGAAGCTATTAGCCAGGGATAATACAATCCGTCAAGGTTTAAAAAGAAAAATGGCTGTTCTCAATGAGAGCAGCCATTTTATTTGATGGGGATATGAACGGTTATTTCAGTTCAGCCAATGCTTCTTTAATGCGGCGCATTGCTTCAACGATATTTTCATCGGAAGTGGCATAGCTCATACGAATACATTCGGGAGCACCGAATGAAGTACCGCCTACACAAGCCACATGACCCACTTCGAGCAGATACATGGCTAAATCATCCGAATTGTTGATTTGTCGGTCACCCGCTGCTTTTCCAAAGAATGAATCACATTTTGGGAACAGGTAGAAAGCACCTTGTGGGTTGTTTACTTCAAATCCCGGTATTTCTTTAGCCAACTTTACAATCAGGTCACGACGGCGTTCGAATGCTTTACGCATTTCTTCCACCGGAGCTTGAGTTCCTGTGTATGCAGCTTCGGCGGCTTTCTGAGAAACAGAGCAAGGACCTGATGTGTACTGTCCTTGCAGTTTATTCACTGCTTTGACCAGCCATTCGGGACCGGCAATGAAACCGATTCTCCATCCGGTCATTGCATACGCCTTCGACACACCGTTCATGATAATCACACGGTCATGGATTTCAGGGAATTGGGCAATGCTTTCGTGCTTGCCGATGTAATTGATGTGCTCGTAGATTTCATCTGCTATCACATATACCTGAGGATGCTTTGCCAATACTGCTGCCAAACCGGCCAACTCTTCTTTGCTGTAAACAGAGCCTGTCGGATTAGACGGTGAACAAAGAATAATAGCTTTGGTCTTGGGGGTAATAGCTGTTTCGAGTTGAGCCGGAGTGATTTTAAAGTCTTGTTCGATACCGGCTGCTACAATCACAGGAGTACCGTCTGCCAGTTTTACCATTTCAGGATAACTTACCCAATAAGGAGCCGGAACGATAACCTCGTCACCGCTGTTGACTAAAGCCATGATGGTGTTGCAAACCGATTGCTTGGCCCCGTTGGCACAAGAAATTTGCGTTGCAGTATAGTCCAGTCCGTTTTCATTTTTCAGCTTGGCCACAATAGCATTGCGAAGTGCAGGATATCCCGGTACGGGAGAGTATCTTGAGAAGTTATCATCTACTGCTTTCTTCGCTGCTTCTTTGATATGGTCGGGGGTATTGAAATCCGGTTCACCCACGCTCAGGTTAATTACATCAACTCCTTGAGCTTTTAACTCACTACTTTTTTGTGACATTGCCAGCGTTGCTGATGGAGACAAACGATTCAGGCGGTCTGATAATTGGTTCATTGCTATTGTTTTTTATGTGTTTAAGTTTACTTGCTGCAAAATAAGTTATTATATCTCAATTATGAAAGTGAATCGGGCAAAATCATATTAAAAAAGATATGATTTTGCCCGATATGTAGAAATATTATTTGCTAAAGTGTAAAGTGTGCCCCATTCTGTCTTTTTTTGTTTTCAGATATCGTTCATTGTATTTATTGGGCGTTGTTTCGATAGGGATGTTTTCTACTACAGATAAGCCGTAGGATTCCAAACCGACTCGTTTTACGGGATTATTAGTGAGAAGACGCATTTTGGTGATACCGATACTGCGTAGTATTTCGGCTCCTACACCATAGTCGCGTTCGTCGGCCTGATGCCCAAGACAGATATTGGCATCCACGGTGTCCATACCGTCTTCTTGCAGTTTATAAGCTTTCATCTTTTCCATCAGGCCGATTCCTCTTCCTTCCTGATTCAGATACACTACTGCTCCTTTGCCTTCTTTTTCTATCATTTGGAGAGCCTTGTGCAGCTGCTCGCCGCAATCGCAACGCATGGAACCGAAAATATCACCGGTAGCGCATGAAGAGTGTACGCGTACCAATACCGGTTCTCCTTCTTTTATTTCGCCTTTAATGATGGCAATATGTTCCAAACCGTTGCTTTTCTGACGGAAAGGAATCAGACGGAAGTGACCGTATTCGGTAGGCATGTCTACTTCTACACCTTTTTCTACCAGGGATTCACTTTTCAGGCGATAAGCAATGAGGTCACGGATGGCAATGATTTTCAGGTCAAACTTTCGGGCCTTTTCAATCAGTTGAGGCATACGAGCCATCGAGCCGTCTTCGTTCATTATCTCGATAAGGGCTGCAGCAGGCTGAAGTCCTGCCAGACGTGCCATGTCGACAGCCGCTTCAGTATGTCCCGCACGTCTCAATACACCTTTATTTTGTGCATACAAAGGATTGATATGTCCCGGACGTCCGAAAGTAGCGGAAGTTGAATTTGGGTCAGCCAATGCCTGAATCGTAGCGGCACGGTCATGAGCCGAGACGCCGGTTGTGCAGCCTTCCAATTTGTCGATGGTGACTGTGAAAGGAGTTCCTAATATAGAGGTATTGTTACTAACTTGTTTTTCAAGTTCCAACTCGGCGCAACGCTCCAATGTAATAGGGGCGCATAGCACACCGCGACCTTCTTTTAGCATGAAGTTCACTTTTTCGGGAGTTATCTTTTCGGCAGCGATAATGAAGTCACCTTCGTTTTCACGGTCTTCATCGTCTACTACAATGATAAATTTACCTTCACGGAAGTCTGCTATTGCTTCTTCAATGGTATTCAGTTTGAAATCTTCCATAGTCAAATTATAAATGATTCATTTTTTATTCTATCTTGAATTTCGCGGCTGGTCTTTATGATATTCTTCAAATCTTTGTCCAGTCTCAGGCGGAAGCGCCAGATACGGAAATAAAAGAATACACCTATTGGGAATATGAGACCTGCCGGCAAGTTCAGCCATCGGTTGTCGAACGGACTCTTGTGAGCCTTAGTAGACAGGATGGGGTATTTATTCATAAAGTTCAGCAATGTGCCGTCTTTACTATTCGAAAGTTCTTCTATGAGATGCTCCATTTTTTCGCTGATTTTGGCAATTTTATCGTCATGTCCGCTATTGGTGAATATACGATAATAATTGGGAGCACCTGACAATTTATGTTCGGTGTCATATATCTGACATTCATTACATAAGTCATCGAGCCGGGCCAGGATATTCGGATAATCTGGGTCTTCTATGATAACTTCTTTTTTAAATACATGGCGTGACGGACGTAACCCCAACAGCATGCGGAAGAAGTTGATATATACTTCGGCATTGAACACCACAGAATCATTATTGGACTTGTAGGTGAAGAAAGCACCTAATGGTGCCAAAACCAGCGTACTCATCCATACTCCCAATACCATATCCATTTCACCACTTTTTGCCACACGCGTAGCACCGGAGTCAATGATATAATAGATTACGAAGATCAATACGGAAATAACCACCGGCATACCCAATCCGCCTTTTCGGATAATAGCTCCCAATGGTGCGCCGATGAAAAAGAAAATCATACAACTAAGTGAAAGAGTGATTTTCTTGTGCCAGTCTGCTTTGTGCTTGCGGATATTGTTGTCTACATCCGTGGTAGGGTAACTTTTCATGTTCCATTCCGAAGCAAGAGATTCAGCTCTCTCGGCAGCATTGCCCAGCGTTTTATCCTTTTCGGATAAAGTATACGAGCTGAATAAACTGTCTGCGTTAATAATGGTCATGTGGCTTTCTATCATTTTGACAGAGTCCTTCTTGGTCAAATCAATGTCTCGGTAAGCAGACGATTTAATTTCCGAATAGAGGCTTCGTCCGATACTGTCTCCCCGAAAAGTCAAAGAGTCAATAGAATGACTGATTTCTACCATGTTTTTGCTGTCCGAACGGTCGCTAAGGAAACTTCCGTCAACCATGTTGAAACCTCCGTCGAATTCAATAATAGTATGTTTTTCTCTGAAAGTTTCGCGTCGGTAGGGAACATTATTCGAAGAAATGCTTTGCGATTTCAAATTCTCAAACTGTTCACCATTATATAAATGAAGATAAAGATGCTGTTTGTCGGCAGTCATCTCCATCTTGCCCTCTGAAGCCCAAATGATATGTGCATTCTCAAATCCATCGGAGAAGTTGTAGATGAGTATATCTTTCAACATTCCTGTTTTGCGGTCTTTCTGCTTTACATATATATTATATCCTTCGATTTCATCATAAAAGACTCCTTCCGGGATGTCAAGTTCTGGTGAAGTCTGCTTCATGGATACCAATAATGTCCACAATTTCATCTGGGCTTTTGGCGCAACTACATTCTGAAAGTAGAAAGAGATACAACTGAGAAACAGACAGAAAAATACGAGGGGACGGATAATTCGCAGCAGAGGGATACCTGCTGCTTTCATAGATAGCAATTCATAGCGTTCTCCGAAATTGCCGAATGTCATCAGTGCAGCCAACAGGATGGCTAAGGGTAATGACAAGGGTATCAATGTAAGGGCCGAGTAAAAAAAGAACTGAGCCAATACACTCATCTCCAAACCTTTTCCCACCAATTCATCTACATATCGCCATAAGAACTGCATCATGAAGATGAAGAGACAAATGAAAAAAGTTCCAATAAAGAGCATCAAAAAGCTCTTAAGGATAAATATATCTAATTTTTTTATGCGTAGCATTATTCCATTTTGTGCAACTATCAAGGTACAAAATTAGCATAAAAAATGGAGAGCAGAGTTATGTTTTGAATATTTTTAAAGAATTACAGTCCACTTACTCGTTTCAACTTTTCTATTTCAGAGTCCCACAGCTCTTTAACGTCCTCTTTTTCATCAGGTTCTGCCCAATCTGTAACTTCCAGCATATAGTCTCCGGTCAGTTCGTTATATACCATTTTCAGTTCGAAGTAAGCTTTCGGCTCTTCATCATCCAGCCAATGAAACCGTATGAAACTGTTCGTTCTGAAGTTTATTACTTCTGCTTCGCGACTTTCCGTTTTACCCCATTTGAAGGTGAATACTTTATCTTTGAATGTTATTTTATCTGCAAACCAAGTCTCTAAGCCTGATGGGGTGCTTATTATGGACCAGACGACATTACCGGAGCCGGCTTTCAACATGTATTCTAAACGAATTTTTTCTTTTCCCATAGGTGTTAGCTTATTTAAAGTTTCTGCAGGCAAAATAAACCAAATTTTCTATATTCACATAATAAATACATTGTTTTTTGCTTTTTAATTGTCTGAAATGTAGTATTTATTGAGATAAAAAACATTATTATGAAGAAAAAGTTTAGAATAGGCTTGTGAAATTCAAAATTAAGCTCTATCTTTGCACCCGCAAATCAGAAATGATGGCGGGATAGCTCAGCTGGTTAGAGCGCATGATTCATAATCATGAGGTCCCCGGTTCAATCCCGGGTCCCGCTACAAAGTCGAAAGGCTTGAAAATAAGGCATTTGAGAGGCTTCCACTCTTGAGTGTCTTTTTTGTTTATAAAGGCATTTGCACAGATTTTGCACGAATTTACCAAGCTACGCTTCTACGAAAAAGGACATAAAAAAGAGCTTGGCAGCGGATATAAAACCGCTACTAAGCTCTTGGCTGGCACAAAAATACTATTATCTTTTCATTTTTTGTCGTCACTCGTCACTTTTCACTTCAATACACTAAGGATAAGTGGGTTACCTGTGACGACAAGGCGCATAAACAGTGACGACCAATATTTTGTCGTCACTCGTCAAAAACAAACTCTATGCTGACTATTTTAAATACCCAACTTTGGTATTTAAAATACCAATGCTTGGTACTTGGAATACCAAAGAGTGGTACTTGAAATACCAACGTTTGGTACTTAGAATACCAACGTTTGGTACTCAATATACCAAAGGGTGGCATTCAAATGGGACATGTAGGGTATTGTTTTATAGCCTGTTATAAATAGTTTCCTCTGCCCTGCATCTTATGTTATCCTTTCTCCTTGAAACACTTTTCCTAATAACAGATTTCCATTAACAGCTTCGATTTCAATTTGTGTATCAAAAGAATAACATTTTTATTTTGCGTCACAAAAAAAACAATGTGACAAGGTTCAAGGTGGTGTTCTGGAATTTACGGTTTGTGATGTCCCCTCCAAACTACGATTTCCTGTACACCGGATACAACATTTTCAAATGGTCCTGCTTTAGGAGCGTCTCCTCGAGAAACTCCTAAATAGTCTGTATTAAGTGTTATAGGCGTTCCATCCGGATTTTCGAAATAACCATTTGAAAAGAAGGTTACTCCCATTTTTTCTGTGTCGATAATTTGCGACTGCAATTGCGAAATATTGTTGTCAAAGTTCAACTTAAGAACCACCTCGTCACCACGCTGTTCAATTGTGGGAGCCAATGCATGATTACTTACAATATTATAAGGTTCGTGAGCATAGGGTTTCACTCCATCATAATAAAGGTTAGCACCGGTGTACATAGCCAACGTAAAGTCTTTTGACTGAACCGAACCTCGTGATGTGCGGTTCATTTCCTGATAAATTCCTTCTTTATATTCAGGATGAGAATCGTAAGGAGAGAAACCATCAAGCTTATGTTCAGACTG
>OHPD01001427.1_pt1 | contig 9878 bp, 8 predicted proteins | sample 1577641 | NCBI WGS metagenome assembly OHPD01 (sample SAMEA3879532, study PRJEB24766) | human gut metagenome | biome: human-associated habitat; feature: feces | place: USA | collected 1985/1987
ACGAAGCAGAAGAACAAGCATTTCCTCATAGTCGTTTTGACAGTGTTGAAGCTCTATGATAATACTCTTGAAAATCCGTTCATATTCCATAGATGTGCCGATTTGGAAAACTCGTTCTTTATCTGGAAATCCATACTGACGCAAGATATTTTTTACATTGCTACCTGTAAAATGAATCCAGTATACTTCTGTCTTATCTTCTCCATAATATTCATATTTCTGAAGTTCCTTCGGTCTGTACAGCACAATATTACCGGCGGGAACAATCGTTTCGTTATCTACATTGTCAAAATGAAAATGCCCACAACCAGCAGTGATATAGATGATCTGATAATCCAGGCGTCCCTTTGGACGGTAGGTTGGCAATTTTGGATAGCTGGAAAGGCGATAAGTGCCACAGCTTCCTACAATCAGTGGACGACTTTTGTTTTTGAAATCCATGTGGGAGTGATTCAGATAACCAGTATTCATATACATAGAGCAGCACCTCTTTTCACACTTTTTATTATTGTATCATTTAGTGCATATTTTATCCAATCAAATTCATAGACATATTTTGCAGAATAAGATAAGCTATATATAACATAACAAAGGAATGCAAGCATATAAGTAAAGTATTAAGGTTTATTTTAAAAAAGCAAAAAACAAAAAAGTATATGTATTGAAGGAGAGCTATTTATGATTGTACCACGTTATTATGAAAATCTAAGCGTACTGCACGAAAACACAATGCCAGCCAGAGCCTATTATATTCCGGCATCCAAAAGAATGGATAATTTGGTGGAACACAGGGAAGAATCAGACCGTATGCAGTTATTAAACGGAACTTGGAAATTCCAGTATTTTACCAGCATCTATAATATTAAGGATTCTTTCTTTGAGAAGAATTATGATACAGAAAATTTTGATGAGATTCAGGTTCCAAGTGTATGGCAGATGGCAGGATATGATACACATCAGTATACAAACATCCGGTATCCGTTTCCATTTGATCCACCATATGTGCCGCAGGATATTCCGTGTGGAGCCTATGTACATAATTTTGAGTACAGTAGAGATGAGAAAGCATCAAAAGCTTTTTTGAACTTTGAAGGAGTAGACAGTTGCTTTTATGTATGGATCAATGGTTCTTATGTAGGATACAGCCAGGTTTCCCATATGACCAGTGAGTTTGATGTTACAGATGTACTTCAGGATGGAACAAATACGGTGGCAGTGTTGGTAATGAAGTGGTGTGATGGTTCCTATTTGGAAGATCAGGACAAATTCCGTATGAGTGGTATTTTCCGGGATGTGTACATTTTGAAACGCCCAAAACAGGCAATCAGTGATTATCATATTAAAACAAGAATTGAGGATATGCTTGCGAAAGTAGAAATTGAAATGAAATTCTACTCTCCGTTAAATGTAAAAATTTCGATTGAAGATAGAAACGGAGCAGTTGTAGCACTAGGAAGTATTGCTGAAGAAGGAACAGCTGTATTAGAAATCGCAAGTCCGGAACTTTGGAATACAGAAAATCCATATCTATATAAACTGATTCTTGAAACAGAGAATGAAGTAATTGTAGATCACATTGCATTAAGAAAGATAGAGATTAAAGACCAGGTTATTTATTTAAATGGACAGAAGATTAAATTCCGTGGTGTCAATCGACATGATTCTGATCCGGTTACTGGATTTACAATCAATTCGGAACAGATTACAACCGATCTTACGTTAATGAAGCAGCATAATTTTAATGCGATCCGTTCCAGCCACTATCCGAACGCACCATTTTTCTATGAAATGTGTGACAAGTATGGATTCATGGTAATAGATGAAGCAGATATTGAAGCTCATGGTCCATTTATGATCTACAGAAAAGAAGACACTGATTACAATCGGTTCAAACGATGGAATGAGAAGATTGCAGATGATCCGGTATGGGAAGAGGCAATCGTTGATCGCGTAAAACTCATGGTGGAACGTGACAAAAACCGTTTCTGTATTGTTATGTGGTCAATGGGAAATGAGAGTGCTTATGGCTGCAACTTTGAAAAAGCACTGGAATGGACAAAGAATTTTGATCCAGACCGTATCACACAATATGAGAGTGCAAGATACCGTAATTATGATGAAACATATGATTACAGCAATCTGGATGTGTACAGCCGGATGTACCCAGCGCTTTCTGAAATTCAGGAATATCTGGATAAAGATGGAAGCAAACCCTTCCTTTTGGTAGAGTACTGTCACAGCATGGGAAACGGACCTGGAGATTTTGAAGATTACTTCCAGATGATTCAGGATAATGATAAAATGTGCGGCGGCTTTGTCTGGGAATGGTGTGACCATGCGATTGCTCATGGAACTGCTGAGAATGGAAAGACTATATATGCTTATGGGGGCGACCATGGCGAAGAAATTCATGATGGCAACTTCTGTATGGATGGATTAGTATATCCGGACAGAACGGTACATACAGGACTTTTGGAATACAAGAATGTTTATCGCCCGGCAAGGGTTATTTCCTATGACAAAGAAAGCGGAGAACTGGTGCTTCATAACTACATGGATTTTGATGACTTGAAAGATTATGTGAAGATTAGTTATGAGCTGACACAGGATGGTCTTGTGATCAGCAAAGGCATACTTCCGGAGTTTTCTGTGGCACCACACGGGGAAGGAAAAACAAACCTGAAGATCAATGTTCCAGAGAATGGGAAATGTTATTTAAAACTTATTTACCATCTGAAAAAAGAATTGCCACTGTTGGATGAAGACCATATTCTTGGATTTGATGAAATTGAGGTAAGTAAAGATGATGCAAAATGTAAACTTGCAGAGAAATGGATGCAAAAGACAGCAACGGACTCTGAATTACAGGTGAATGAAGATGATACACAGATTCACATCAAAGGTCGTGAATTTGCGTATACCATCGACCGACGTACTGCACTCTTTACAGAGATGAAATTTGCAGGAAGGGAATATTTGAACCATCCGATGGAATTAAATATCTGGAGAGCACCAACAGATAACGATATGTATATCAAAGCTGAATGGAAAAAAGCCCATTATGACAAGGCTTATACAAGAGCTTATACGACAGAGGTTGTGCAGGGAAAACATGGTGTGAAGATTGTAAGCCATGCTTCTGTTGTGGCAGAGACAGTGCAGAAGATTCTTGATGTGACGATTACATGGAAAATAGATGCTTCAGGAAAGATTGATGCAGACATAGAAGCAACAAAAGATGGAGAATTCCCAGATTTGCCAAGATTTGGTGTGAGGATGTTCCTGGATAAGAAACTTGCAGATATCAGATACTTTGGAATGGGACCGCAGGAGAGCTATCGTGACAAGCATCAGGCAGCGAGTCACGGTCTGTACCGGGCAAATGTAGGGGATTTACATGAGGACTATATCCGTCCACAGGAAAATGGAAGCCATTACGATTGTGAATATGTAGAGCTTAACAACAGCCGATATGGAATTGTGGCATCCGCAGAAAAGGCATTTTCATTCAATGCTTCTTATTATACACAGGAAGAACTTGAGAAGAAAACGCATAATTATGAATTAATAGAATCAGATAGTGTGGTATTTTGTGTTGACTACGCATTAAATGGCATTGGTTCTAATAGTTGTGGACCGGTTGTATTGGAGCAGTACCGATTTGATGATGTATTATTCCGGTTCCAGTTTACACTGATACCGTATGTAAAGGGATAATAAAGTTTCATGTAACCCGTAAACAAGGAAAGAGAGTCTGATTGTAATGTAAAGTCCGGATATACAGAGCAATCAGACAAAATAAGTGCGATGAAGATGAGGAGCAAAGAAATTCGATGGAAGAAAAAAAGTATTTGAAATGGTATAACAAAATTGGATATGGATCAGGCGATATTGCAGGTAATGTAGTCTATGCGTTCCTGACATCTTTTATGATGGTCTATTTGACGGACTCAGTAGGACTTGCTGCAGGTGTCGTAGGTACCCTGATTGCCGTATCAAAACTATTTGATGGTTTTACGGATATATTTTTTGGATCAATGATTGACAAAACACACAGTAAAATGGGAAAAGCGAAACCCTGGATGCTATACGGATATATTGGTTGTGCCATTACGCTGGTCGGCTGCTTTGCAATACCGGTGAGTTTGGGAACAACGGCTAAATATGCATGGTTCTTTATTTCTTATACACTGTTAAATGGTGTGTTTTATACAGCAAACAATATTGCTTATTCAGCACTTACGTCACTGATTACAAAGAACAGCAAAGAGCGTGTACAGATGGGATCTTACCGTTTTATTTTTGCATTTTCAACAAGTCTTCTGATTCAGGCGATTACAGTTGGATTTGTAGATAAATGTGGTGGAGATGCTGCGGCATGGAGAACGGTTGCTATTATCTATGCAATCATTGGTCTGGTCGTAAATACGATTTCAGCACTTTCTGTTAAGGAACTTCCGGAGGAAGAACTTAATGAAGGAGAAGTAAAGAATGATAATGAAAAGTATGGAATGGTACAGGCATTCAAGCTTCTTGTCAAAAACAAATATTACATGATGATTTGTGGAACATATATTTTACAGCAGTTATATGGTGCCATGATTGGAGCTGGCATTTATTACATGACATGGGTACTGAAAAATAAGAATTTGTTTGGACAATTTGCATGGGCAGTAAATATTCCACTGATCATTGCCCTGATTTTCACACCGACATTAGTTGGTAAGTGGAAAGGTATGTATAAACTGAACTTAAGAGGTTATGTCTTAGCAGTCATCGGTAGAGCACTTGTTGTTGTTGCCGGATATATGGGCAGTGTTCCGCTGATGATGGCATTTACAGCTCTTGCAGCCTTAGGTCAGGGACCATGGCAGGGAGATATGAATGCAGTTATCGCATCTTGCTCTGAATACACTTATCTTACGCAGGGAAAGAGAATTGACGGAACGATGTACTCTTGTACTTCTCTTGGTGTAAAAATCGGTGGAGGTATTGGAACCGCTGTTGTTGGATGGATGCTTGAGTTCAGTGGATATGTCGGAACAAATGCAACTCAGCCGCAGTCTGCACTTGATATGATGCAGTTTATGTATCTTTGGCTTCCGTTAATCTTTGATGTATTGATTATGTTTGTACTTTCAAGAATGAATGTAGAAGATGCAAATAAAAAACTGAAAGCAGAAAAAGGAATTGCTGCAGATGAAGTAACAGATGCATCAGACATAAATTAGAATTGACAGGAGAAAGCGTTGTCTGGTCGTTGCTCGATGAGACAGTGCTTTTTTCTATATATAAAGTGATAGAACTGTATTTTGAAAATAAAAAAGGACCACTTCATTTTTGTGAAATGGCCTTAAGAAAATATTCAGTTTTCACAAAATAGTCCTTTTAGTATTTATACATGGTAAGGATGCTCAAAATATTCAGTGTAGAATACTAAAAGGTCATTCAGATATTTTTTTAGGTTGCTCATTTGCAATTCCTCCTTTCCTTATTTACAAGTTGATTATAAGATAGGTGTAAAAGGATTGCTTGCCAAATCGAAAGAAGATATAGACAAATGTTGCAAAGGGGAGTATTTCATGCAGTTAAAATATGTTGACACAAAAGAGGAGATCATAGCAATAAATAGGAAGTCAAAACATATTGAACCACATCTTCATAATGCACTGGAGATCGTTTGTGTAACAAGTGGAGCATTAGAACTTGGTGTCGGACAGGAACTATACCATATGGAAAAAGGAGATATAGGCTTTGTATTTCCAGATGTTATTCATCACTATCAGGTACTGACACCCGGTGTAAATAAAGCGACTTATCTGATTGCATCGCCATTTACGATAGCCAAATTTGCAGATATCATGCAATCCATGGCTCCTGAATACCCAATCATCAAAGCGGAAAAGGTTGAACCGGAGGTATATAGGGTTATAAATGCAATTTTAGAGACAGAACAGTCGGATATTACTGTTGCACAGGCATATCTTCAAATTGTGTTTGCGCGCTGCATAGGAAAACTGAATCTAGTAGAGAAGAGTCATGTGGGGAGCAAAGACCTTATTTACCAGACGGTTTCCTATATATCAGCAAATTTCAAGAAAAAGTTATCATTGGAAGAAATGGCAAAAGACCTGGGTGTGAGTAAATATGTCTTATCCAGACTCTTTTCCAAAATCTTTCATAGAAATTTCAATCAGTATCTTAATGATGCAAGGTTGAACTATGCATGTCATCGCTTGGAAAATACGAGCGATTCTATTACAAACATTTGTCTGGATAGTGGATTTGAAAGTCAGAGAACATTTAACCGAGTATTTAAAGAAAGATATAAAATATCACCGAGTGATTATCGGAGTACTTGTGTGAAAGAGATGTTGTCATAAAAGGTTCTGTTGATAGAAATATTTACTTCGATTTCACAGTACTATGTATTTGATTTTATGTGTGGATGATATAATATGAAAATATTTGTAGAAAATAGCGCTTTATTTTATTATGAAAAGAGCAAGGTGTATTCTAAAGAAACAAGAAAGGCAGGGCGCATATGAACATGAGAAAATCCATAATCGATTTTAATGAAAAAAAAGGATTCATCTGTGATATGGATGGTGTAATTTATCATGGTAATCAGATATTGCCAGGTGTTCCAGAATTCATTCAGTGGCTACATGATGAAAAGAAAGAATATTTATTTTTGACAAATAACAGTGGATATACACCACGAGAATTAAATCAGAAACTGGCTAGGATGGGACTTGATGTGCCAGAAGAACATTTTTATACCAGTGCATTGGCAACAGCCGCATTTTTAAAGGAACAGGCGGCGGGATGTTCGGCATTTGTGATAGGAGAAGCCGGCCTGTTAAATGCACTTTATGATGTAGGTATCACAATGAATGATGTAAATCCGGATTATGTTGTTGTGGGAGAGGGACGCTCCTATTCATTGGATACATTAACAAAAGCAACGAATTTAGTTCTGAAAGGTGCAAAGCTGATCGGAGCAAACTCAGATGTTTCCGGACCGATTGAGAACGGCATTGCTCCTGCTTGCCGTGCATTGGTTGCCCCGATAGAAATGGCAACAGGAACACAGGCATATTTCTGTGGAAAACCCAATCCACTGATGATGAGAACAGGATTAAATATGCTTGGATGTCATTCAGCAGAAGCAGTAATGGTTGGGGACCGTATGGATACAGATGTGATTTCAGGAATGGAAAGTGGTATGTCTACTGTATTGGTTCTCTCTGGATGTTCAACGAAGGACACACTCAAAACTTATGCTTATCTTCCGACAATGGTATTGAATGGAGTGGGAGATATCGCCAGTATAGCAAAAGCAAAAGAGAAATAGTGTTCGATAACTGGAAAACGTCATGCATCTCCACATCTTTTCCTTATCATGGAAATAGAACAGGGAATTTTACTTTCTTCTTATGAAATTCCAAAAGGAGAAGATAAAAATACATTTTCATATGATTCTATGAAGAATGTTGATTACTCTAAACTAGAAAAATCTGAAAAATTTACTCCAGCACTTTATCATGAAAAGGACGGAATCTGGGAAGGTGGCAGCACAAGCCAGTTCTCTCCGGTAATGACATTCAAACTTGGGGAGCGGAGTGTCATTGGCTGATGTTTGCACGGCCTTTTGGGGAAGTGGTATTATCAACATTGATGGAGTTAAATGGGACATGGTGCTGATTTTTGCAATCAGTGTGGTACTGCTTAGGAAAACAAAATGGAATCCTGTTTTTGTGATGATATTGGCTGGGGTATTAAAAGTATTAGTAGCACTTATATAAGAAAAATATAGGGAGGATGATATGCCGACAATCAGCGTACTGATAAAACCTGCATCAGGGATGTGCAACATGCAATGTGATTACTGTTTCTATTGTGATGAAATGAAAAAAAGGTCACAGGATTCGTATGGGTTTATGTCAGAACAAACACTAAAAAATGTTATTAGAAAGACTATGATTCATGCTGAAGGGTTAATAAGCTATGTATATCAAGGTGGTGAGCCTACTTTGCGTGGACTTACTTTTTTTGAAAAAGCTGTGGAATACCAGAGGCATTATAACAAGCATGGAATACGGGTGAATAATGCTTTGCAGACGAATGGATATCTGCTAGATGATGCATGGTGTAAATTTTTCAAAGAAAATCAATTTTTAATTGGGTTATCAATAGATGGTACAAAACAGCTTCATGATATGTACCGTCATGACAAAAATGGAAATCCTACATTTGATCGGATTAAGTCTGCGGCAGATCTTATGGATCAATATGGAGTGGATTACAATATTCTGACGGTAGTAACACAGAATGCTGCTTATCATGCGACGGAAATATATAATTATTATAAGAGGCAGGGGTGGAAATATCAACAGTATATTGCATGTTTGGATCCGTTGGGGGAAATTAGGGGGAAAAGTTCATTTGCCTTAAAACCTGAACAATATGGACGGTTTTTAGTAGAGTTGTTTAACTTATGGTACGAGGATTGGAAAAATGGAGAACATCCTTATATAAGACAATTTGAAAACTATATAGGAATTCTGCTTGGATATCAGCCGGAATCCTGCGAACAACGAGGAATCTGTGGTATACAGAATGTGGTGGAAGCCGATGGTAGTGTGTATCCGTGCGATTTTTATATGTTAGATGAATACAGACTAGGCAATTTTAATAGTGACCGTTTGGTAGAGATTGATGAAAAGCGAAAATCAATTGCATTTGTGGAGCAGTCGCAAAAGTCTGCAAAAGACTGCATAGAATGTAAGTTCCATACACTATGCAGAGGGGGCTGTCGAAGAAATAGGGAATTTGATGTTGCTAAAGGAGAATATGCAAATTATTATTGCGAAAGCTATCGTTTCTTTTTTGAACAATGCTTAGAGAAAATGATTCATATTGTTGAGACAATAAAAAGGTAGAAGGTAGAACTTATGAGAGGGGGAAACATTTTTCAATCCATCCACCCAATTACACAAAATCACAATTGTCTCGTAATTTATATTGCTATATGTACGCCACTTAACATTATACATTTTTCATGCGCTCCCTGAGTTGCTTTCTGGCTTCGGATACACTGAGGGTAGGAGCACCGTCTATGCGTTCCTGCTCGGCTTGTAAGACATTTGCATGTAGCTGCAGTGTCTGTTCCCTTTTTTCAAAGGCATCAATACTCATCAAGACAAGATCTCCTTCTCCCATCTTTGACACTTTATAGAGCCAAAGATGGGATTGTAGCATAGTAAAGCGACAGTGAAAATCGCAAAGCCGTGCCATGCGAGGACAGTTTAGTGCTAATGTTGTGTCACAAAAGACTATTGATTTTCCGGAGTATTTTTGCAACAATACATAGGTAATATTATGTTACGCTTTATGAAAAGGAAAAATATATGATTTTCATCATAATCCAACAATAAAAGCTGAATAGTTTGCGCTCGAAGCAAGTCCTGAAGTTGTGTTTTTTCCATTACTATAATCATATTCATGCCTTCCCCTATTAAAATCCGATTTGTTAACGCCTTATAATTATAATACAAGAGATATAAGGTTTTTGTAACGATATGAGCTAAAGATAGAGTAAACTAGATTTAGGTATTATATGAGGTAAAACTGATGTATAATATTTATAGATTACAACAATGTTAAGGAGGGAACGAATGAATTTAGAAATATATCAACAATTGTGTGCTGAATCAAAAATTCTCTGGACACAGCATTGTTTACAGCGAATGCAGGAAAGAGATATCAGTCGTGCCGACGTAAAAAATGGAATTGCAACCGGCGAAATCATAGAGGATTATCCAGATACAAAGAAATTTGAAGATGATTTAAAGACACGAAGAAAGAGGTGATGG
>OHPD01001431.1_pt1 | contig 9832 bp, 7 predicted proteins | sample 1577641 | NCBI WGS metagenome assembly OHPD01 (sample SAMEA3879532, study PRJEB24766) | human gut metagenome | biome: human-associated habitat; feature: feces | place: USA | collected 1985/1987
ACGGGATTTCCGGTGGATATCGATGAGTATGACACGATGGAAGACGCTTACCGCCAGCTGATTGTCTGGAGCCCGGAAGATGAGCAGATCTTGGGGGGATACCGTTTCCTTTGCGGTTCAGACGTTAAGTTCGACGAGAATGGTAAACCGATCCTGGCGACCTCGCACTTGTTTAATTTCTCAGAGAAATTTATCAAGGAGATCCTTCCTTATACGGTAGAGTTGGGACGCTCGTTCGTGGCTCTGGAGTATCAATCCACCCGTTCCGGGGCGAAAGGCTTGTTCGTGTTGGATAACCTGTGGGATGGATTGGGGGCTTTATCCGTGGTTGATCCGAGCTTGCGGTATTATTTCGGGAAGGTGACTATGTACAATACGTACAACCAAGAGGCCCGTAATATGATCTTATACTTCCTCGGATTGCATTTCCCGGACGCAGACCAACTGATCACTCCGGTATATCCTTTGGAGACTAATATGGATGTAGAGAAGATGAAATCTCTTTTCCCTCACGATAATTTCAAGGATAACTACAAGGTATTGAACCAAGAGGTTCGTAAATTTGGCATCAACGTGCCTCCTTTGGTAAATGCTTACATGAGCTTGTCGCCTAAGATGCGTGTATTCGGCACAGCGATCAACCATGAGTTTGGAGAGGTGGAAGAAACGGGTATCTTAATCGCTATTAACGAGATATTAGAGGATAAGAAGAAACGGCATATTGAGACGTATCTGGAAGAGGAGTACAAGTCCGCCGAGTTGATACGCAAGAATTTCATCGGGGAATAAAGCCGTAGATATGGCTAGCGCGACAGCGTAACAAGATATAAAAAGGTTCAGCCTAACCGTTCGCCTCCAAGCGGATTAAAAACGGACAAAAGCTGAACCTCTTTTTATTTTAAATAAATCTTATAGCACAGTCCACCGGAGAAATATTTCATTCGCTGCAATTCAAATTGAAAATGTATATGATTGAATAGTAGGTAAGTGGCTCCCATAGCGAAGTCTTTCGAATCGTATTCGGCTATGACGTTCAAATGCGGGGCGAATGAAGGATTGTAGGTGATACCTCCCGCTACACCGTTCAAGGGATAATCCTCACGGCGGTTATACAGATAGGATAAATGAACGCCTAAGGTTTCCCTTCCCAGCTGAAAATGTTTGGTAGCGGCCAAATAATAACGGCAGAAATAGCCGTTCCCTATGGCTGAAGCGAATTTATGCCCGGATGACGTAAAAGGGTCCGAAGTCCCCAGCACGACAGCGGGGATGTATTTGCTTTCTTTCAACACACGTAAGCGGGCGGAGAAATAACGATCTTGGTTCGTGAATCCGGAATAGCCATGCTTATCCAATCCAAGGCTCTCGGCCGTAAACAGCGTACAAGTATACGCTACTTCCAGAAACGGGAAGATCGTCACGTTCAAATAATAATTCCACGTATTAAAATTAAACTTGGGAGGCGTAAGCTCTTGATGCAAGAAGTTTCCGCCAAGCATCACGGTCTTGTCCTTTTGCATATCGGCGGACGGGGCATGCAATAGCCCTGTCGTGCCATAAGATAATTGAGCCGGAAGTATCGTCCAGCAACTTAAGAATATGATCAATAAGAGTAATTTCTTCATTTTTCTTTGTTTACTTATAAACTTCCGGCTCAACATTATTTAATCAAGCTTCAAATATCAAGCATTAATCCGGGATGATGATACCGCCACCGGCGTTATTGCCATCACCATGTCCGTGACCGTGGGATTGCTTGTAGACAGGAGTACCTTCTATCTTGATAAGTTTTTTAGCTACAACCTGAATCTCTTCCACCTTCTTACCCTTTGTCATAAACTTAAATACATACGTATTTGTAGTATATGTCTTCTTCAAGCTCATAGAAGCGACCGTACGATCAGCTTCCGTAGGAACGGATGTAGTCAATGATGTTTGGGTACCAATCTGATAACCATCAGCTTGCAAACGATTAGAGATTCGGTTATAAACCGCATTCTTAGCGACTTGACCATCTACGTTAGACTTTCCGACTAGATCCTGCAAGTTTTCTCCAACATAAGCATTTGTAGTTGTAACAACTACAGGAATGTTTCCTGCCTTACCATCAGAACAGTAATCAACAACCTTTTCTACGATTGTAGTATCAGTACTGATATCTTCAGTTTCCGCTAATGCCAACTCAAAACCTGCGGCAAACTTAGAGAAGTGAGCGACAGACATTTCCGCACCAGTACCATTGATATAAACAGGGTCCGCCGTAGGATCAATCTTCATGATCTCCTTATTATCTATGCCTGTGGTCGCATATAACAATGCCATAGGCTGTGTAGAAGAAACCAAATCCTTCGGAGCGTCGAACGAGATCTTCAAAGCCGGAGAGAATACCGTACCGCTAGGCTCGCCTTTATATACACGGCTTACACTGGCTACCGCACCAGCATCAGAAGTCACATTATTGGATTGCAGAGCTTCCGCAGACATATCACGTTCGATCACCAATGTTTGATTACTACTTGCCGGCATAACGATAACGACAGGCTTACCACTTTCCGCGACCAAACTTACCTCATCTTTCTCTTTTATACCATCAGCGGTCGTACTTTCAATCACTCCTATCGATTCTGTCAATTTCTCAGCATCACTTTGATTCAAGACCTTAATAACTGGAGCTTGAACCTCATTATCCGCACCTTTATAGTTATCTAAGACATTAGCAGGAATGACAACGTCTACTTTTTGTTCAACATTATTCTCATCCACATAAGTGACACCAGACACCTTAACCTCTTCGGTTCCGCCTGCGTTAATCGCATTCTTAATCTCATCCGCTACTTTTTCCGCTTCTTTTTCCGGAACCTGAACACCATATTTAGAAAAATCAATCTCCGTATTTCCACCTGTACCTATAGGGTTCAATGTGATAGGAAATACATAGTTCATACTCTGACCGACCTTAAAGATGATCGTACGAGAGTAGCTCGTATAACCTGCGGCTTTAACACTCAAGATAAATTGAGCATCCTCCGTAACCTTTGATGATGCGATATTGAAAGAGAACTCACTCTCATTCTTAGAAATAAATAACTCTTCACTTCCTAACATCAATGTGACTTCCGCAGTTTTGATGTCTGCGCCCGTAGATAGGTCTGTTATTATACCAGATACGATATAAGTCGCTTTTGACGGATCTGTCGGTTTGGAAGGGTCGGAAGGATCAGACGGGTCTGTTGGCTTGGAAGGATCAGACGGGTCAGAAGGATCTGTCGGCTTAGAAGGATCATCCGGGTCTACTGGAATAGAAGGAGCGACATTCATCACGATAATAGCTGGATACTCAACGTCGAATGTATCACCTTCGCCCTCTTTCTTTTCTTGATCCGGAACGGCTGAAACGACAACCTTAGCCACGGCTTTAGTATATCCGGAAGCTGTAGCTACTACGTCGTAGATACCGGGAGTCACATCAGAGACCTTAAAATTAGGTTTATTCTCTTTAGCGATCTCTTTATCCCCGTATTTTACGACAACAGAAAGGCTGGAAGTAGAGATAGCTTTTCCCACAACATCCTCGATCGATACGGAAAGATTGTACTTCGCCTTCTTATACTCTTTCGGAGTATCGGGAGTCGTGCCCTTTACCATGACGGCGTTTACTACATACTGTCCAACACCCGATTCGATCTTCTTCACATCCACATCATAGCTTCTGTCTGCATAGCCTTCCGACTTAAAGGCGATTTTGTAAGAGCCTGGTGTGCTTTTCAAGTCGAAAGAGTACGTTCCATCAGAACCCGTCGTAGCACTAAGAGATTGAGCTCCAGAAAGAGCTACGCTAACGCCAGCCATCGGGTTGTTACTGGCATCCATGACCGTACCACTAATCGCATAGGTGGCAACAGTGCCACCACCATCCGGAGTAGGCACATCATCATCGTCATCCTTACAGCCCATGAAACATACCATGGCTGTCGTAAGGAACAAGACCAATAAGGTCTGTAACTTTGTAATTGTTCTCATAATAAAACTATTTAAAAATTGAGTAATTCCGACTTTATAAAGTACGGGTTGAATTGATTCTGTTGCATGATGTTATCATTCGGCGAGGCTTTATACCCCTTATAATAATAGCGTTCATTACCGGCGTTGTAAGACATACCCCAGTTGTCAGAAGGAAGCACCCGCACATTCTTACGTTTATATTTATAAGGAGGAAGAGCCACTTGAAACCGGAAACCGCCGTTTTTCAAAGCACCTTGCGCCTTCATCGCATAAAATCCTATCGAACAATAGCGAAAATGGCGGATCAAGTCAATCCGTCCTCCGATCTCACCCAGTAAGTATTGCTCGGCTTTCAAGGAGACTTGCGTATTGTATTTTGGCCAGTAGAAACTACCTCCCAGCGACCATGTCACCCGTTGGTGAGTTCCATAATGATATTCAAACTTCTGCCAAGATCCCGTACCCGTACAACCAATACGTCCTTCCAAAGAAAAACGTTCATCCTTCAAATGATGGGTTACCGCTAAATCCACGCCATAACGATCCGCATTGAACAAACCGATACTGGCTCTGGCGAACGTACGATAAGGTAAACGAAAAGATTGGGAAAGGGTAACCATGCCCGGGTGAATCTTACCCGCCCAAGGACCATATCCATCATTATATATAGGAAATACCATCTGCGCCGTCAGCTTCATCCCATTCCAGAAAGAGACCTCGATCGCAGGCGAGAGGTTGAATAATACTTGGTATATTTGCGTGATAATGAGGTTCTTCAGATACAACTCTGGATAAACCACCACGTCTACTTTAAATAAGGAGCTATTCATACGGTACTCTTTTTTCACCTTATCCCAGCTATCGCCCAGATCGTAAGTAGCATCCCAGGCGGAACGGGCCGCATAGGAGCCGGGAGCCGCCTTCAAGCTGTCCGGATTTGCCGTATAGATCAATGAGATCTGCGGTATATTATTATCCAATACGACGATACGGCAGGATTTGCCCTTCTCCGGCAAGCCTGTTTTCTGGATGCGGTCTATGGCATGGGCCAGTCCCACACCCTGCAAACGCCAAGGGGTATTCTCCAAGACATACACTCTCTCCTTCTCGTCTTCCGACCAGATAACATTCTCAAAACCCATATCGACCAGCATATTCGCAGTGATATCCGCATATACCTTATTATATTGCGCCTTTGTAAACATAGGCAATAGTAGCAAAAAGAATAAAAGGCATTCCTTACGGAGTAAAATGGCTCGTATAGAAGACTTTCTATTCATATCTCTAGAGTTTGATTCCAAGTTATCATTGGTTTACTGTTTTTCTTATTCTTACCCTTCCACATAAAAAACGACTAGTGAAAACGATCGTTTAGATCTTGCATTTTTTTAGAAAGCAAAAAGATGATGCTCTTTTGTCATATTCGTGACACTTTGATTAATATATCCTGTTGAGAAAAAGATATATAGCAGGACAAAATTTAATCGGAAAAGGTTGCCAGTCTCGGAGAAATGCCTACCTTTGCAAACGAATAATTGAAACGATCGTTTTTTACAGTCGTTTTCAATCTAAATATTTTTATTGTTATCATAGATACTTCTCATAATAGCCTGCGCCAAAATCAACAAATGACACTTTATATTTAGAGAACAACCTCATTATTTTAAAATGTACATAACCCCGCTTCCAAAGTCAGCTAGCTTCGTTGGCAAAGTAAGTTAACTTACTTGGGCATTTAAGTTAGCTTACTTTGCCATTTAAGTTAGCTTACTTTTTGGCCCTTCTATACAGCCCAAAAAAAATACGGAAATTTGCTATTCTCGGAAAGCATTCTTATCTTAGCAAATTATAGCAGATTATAGCAAAGAGAGAGTTTCATGTTAGCAGCCATTCATATACAGTTAATCGTTGGTACGATATTTATCATATTGTATAGCGTCACTATATTAGGACTGGTATTAGTTATCATTACAGAGAATAGGAATCCGTTAAAGACAATTCCTTGGGTAATCGTCTTATTATTAGCACCCGGTATCGGACTGCTTTTCTATTTCTTCTTTGGACAAGATAACCGGAAACAACGGATCATATCGAGGCGTACCTATAAACGCATCATGAAAAGGCTGCAAGAGGGTAAATTACCTCAAGACGCCTGCGTAGTTCCGGACCCCTATAAACCTTTATCGACCTTGTTGACTAACACCAACCAATCCTCCCTCCTATACGGAACACAAATCACGATTTATACGAATGGTACCGATAAGTTCAAAGACTTGCTGGAAGAGATCCAGAAAGCGACTCACCATATCCATATACAATATTATATATTCTGTGATGACGAGATAGGAAAACAGGTGCAACAACTCCTTATCAAGAAAGTAAAAGAAGGCGTGAAGGTACGTGTACTTTATGATGATGTGGGTTGCTGGAATGTAAAAGACGGCTTCTTTAAGGAAATGAAGGAAGCGGGTATCGAGGTATATGCGTTCTTGAGGGTAGCGTTCCCCGTTTTCACCAGTAAGGTGAATTACCGGAACCACCGCAAGATTATCGTGATAGACGGTAAAGTCGGGTTTATGGGAGGCATGAATATAGCCGACCGATACGATAAGGGAACCTCTTGGGGCACATGGAGGGATACGCATTTCAAATTCGTAGGGAAAGGAGTACACGGGCTTCAATCCGTATTTTTCTTTGTCTATCTTCGCTCCTGTGTAGATACAAAGCACAATTAAAGAGTCCATTTCTGCTAAAGATGAAGCGATGGCTGCTCCCGAAATACCTAACTCCAGTGTAAATATTAAGAAGTAGTTCAGCGGGATATTAATCGCCACCGCAGTAACAGCCGACCACGACAAGGCTTTTGTGTGTGTTATTCCAACGAAGAAAGACCGGATAGCCAGAAAAGGAAATGAGAACAACAGCCCGAAGCTGCGCCAGTCCAAATAGCAGTCTACCGCCTGATAAATCTCCGGTGAGGAAATTAATTGCTTCAATAGATAAGGAGAAATGGCATGAACCAGTAGGCAAAGCAAGATGGCTAATCCCGATAAAAAGAATAGCCCCTGAAAGAAAGTCTTTCCTGTTGCCTTGTAATTCTGCTCCCCGTTTCTGCGGGCAATCATTACTTGAAGTCCAATACTGAATCCGAAGCCCAGCATATAGACTGCTAGATAATAAATTCCGGCAATAGCGGATGCTCCCAATTCCACCTCGCCTACGTGACCTAAAAAGACAGCATCCGTTATATTGATTAACTGCTCCATTAAGATGCTCATCATCACCGGAAAGTTGATGAGCCATATTTGTTTATATGGATAATTCATTGCTCAACTGCAAAATAGCACGATACAACATACCGCTTTTATGCAGTATGTTATTTCGTAATCCATAAAATAAAAGGATATAAAATCTCCGTGACAAATAAAGCTGTATTTGTCAAATAGCTGAATAGCTTTCTTGAAGGGGGCTATTCGCAGGAGCGTAGCTATATACAGAGTTTCATAAGAAGTGAATACTATTTGTTAGTTGATATAGCGCAAATGTATGGAAAATTAAGAAATTCAATCTATCAATTCATGGATTTCTTTTATATGCAGGTGCAAATGTCCCAAATATCCCTCTATCATTTCTCTTAATGTAACCTTTGCTCCTGTAAAGTCGCACCAGTAACTATCCAGCCTGTTCTTATCTACCGAATTAATAACTTGGATGATGTGCAGATTGTAGCACTTCCACAACTGGATTAAGTTAGACCAGTCTGCATTTTGATAATCTTGCAGAGCTATCCACAAGTCATTATCCTGTGTATAATCAGGGAAGAAAAGCAGGTCTTTGCTATATTGCAGCCGAACCATGCGTTGATAATTATTGGATGCCGAATCAATCAAGTGACCGAGAATCTGCTTGATGGTGCGATTCTGCCTATTTCGCCTTTGTGTGATAACCTCTACGGGCAAACTACTTAACAATTTCTCTTCTGCTTCAATAACCTGTGCGATACCAGCGGTTATATGTATAAAATTACTTTCTTGCATAACTTTCTATTTTTAAATACTTCTGCAAAAGTAAGTTCTTTGCCTATCATCCACTTGTAAAAAACTGACATAATCACAAATGACTATGCACGATTATGCGATTTAATAACATTCAGCCTACAATCTTCGGAAAAGAATGTAGAATACGGAGAACGGGAAGATAGATATTGAGTAGGTGAACAGCCTGTAAACTCTTTAAAGTCTTTCACCAAGTGCGAAGGATCGTAAAAGCCACACGAATAAGCCAAGTCTACAAACTCCATCCCCGGATGATTCTGCAACAGATACAGTGCCCGCTGAAAGCGAACTACCCGATAATATTCTTTAGGGCTCATTCCTACATAGTTGGTAAATACTCGCTTGAATTGCCTATATCCCAAACAAGCACTTTCAGCAAGGGTATTCACGTCTATTTGCGGTTGATTGATTATTTGACGGATAGCGTGATGCGTTCTTTGGTAGTTACAATTTGCATCGACCAACCGTTGTATGAAAAAGCGTTCAATCAACCGGATGCAGGTTTCAACGGCTGGTTCGGCAGAAATATTTCGTTTCAGGTGATTCAATTCGATGTCTTCCAAATCTTCTACATCTATATAATGGTTGTAAAGTTCACTCATAGAACACCGCACAAATGGATTTAGCCCCAGAGGATGAAATATAACGGCAATCATATCAATATTTCCTTCTGAAATCAAGCTCCCATACGTTGAGAACTGTCCCCGAATGAAATTCTTCGGCTGCAAACCTTTTGATTGGATATTCAGATTCTCACCTCGATGGAAAACAAGGTGTACGCAACCCGATGGAATAGTCTGTACCATTACTGGCTCTACTTCATCGGTTTTTAGCACCCAATAGTATTTAATGTATTGGGAAAGTATAGGTGACGGATATAAAATCTTGCTTTCTCTCATCGTTATTTCGTTCATCTGCTGTGCGCATGGCGGTAAATATAGAGGTTAATCCCCGCATAACAATAGAGTAAGCCGAAAATTTAGATGAATGGCGTGTGTTTTGTTCCGCTATATGTCAGTGTTAAACGGTGCATTGCCCTCGTTACCGCCACATATAACATACTCCGGTCGATCTCTGAATGATAATTCCTATCGTCTGTCTGTGGAATAATTACCTCATCAAATTCCAAACCCTTTGCCATGTGTGCAGAGGTGATAACAATACCCTGCACAAAAGCCGAACTTTGGTTCGATAGGAAATGAATATCAGGAATTTGTAATTTATCAGCCATCTCACAGGCTTGCGATTCGGTTTTGCAGACAATCCCCAGCGATTTATAGGCGGATGCCTGATAGGTAGCTATTAAATCTTTAATAGCAGATAGTTCTTCTTTCTCATTATTAAATTGTAACACTTTCGGTTTCTCTCCGTGTCGTGCGACTGGTTCAAGATCGGTATTTGTCCGTATTTTCTGTGCAAAATCTGTGATCTCGCAAGTAGAGCGGTAACTTTTGCATAGCTTCATCACTTCACCTGTGACAAGAGCTTTCTGAATCATATCCGCAGTAGACGAACCGTAAGGATTAACCGACTGGCTGGCATCGCCCAACACCGTTTTCCGACAAGGGAATAGCTTTTGCATTACCTTATACTGGATTGGAGAATAATCTTGCATTTCATCTACCAGCAAATGTTTAGCATAGTTCTTTGAACCACCTTCCAAAGCGATATGCAGATACGCCAATGGTGCTAAGTCGGCATATTCAAGTGTGCGATTCTTCCGCATTTTAAATAGTTCCGGCTTATCCATCCATGCGAAGAAATCTTTATAGACT
>OHPD01001446.1_pt1 | contig 9743 bp, 8 predicted proteins | sample 1577641 | NCBI WGS metagenome assembly OHPD01 (sample SAMEA3879532, study PRJEB24766) | human gut metagenome | biome: human-associated habitat; feature: feces | place: USA | collected 1985/1987
GGTACGCACGGTGGTGTGAGAGGACGGCGGTTAGGCACCGCCTCCTACTCGATTTATATCTATGCTACCTATTAAAAGGCCTTATTTTGATACTCGTTTTTAATAGCGGAAATGTTCTAAGCAATTCATTATTGAATATTTTCGATGTGTAACCATAGTTCTAACTTCTGTGGTTTAAATATTTAAATAGCAATTTTTTGTTGATTTAAATTAAAATGTACAAATTATTGGACAGTTAAAGTGCTATATCTTCAGTAATGAAAAATCAGCAGGGAAAACCCTGCTGAAGGAGAACAATATTCTCCATATTATATTTTCAATCCGCGTAGTAAAATACGACAATCTTTATTATAAATAATAACGTATGAATGTCAATTGGTAAAAATATTATTCTATAATATGGATAATATATTGACAAACAGGGCATGAAAGAATAATATGAAGATAGGAGGAAAGAAAAATGTATCTGGCACACAAGGAAAATGAAAAAAAGCAGGAATTAACAGTACATTTACTGGAAGCGGGACAGTATGCACAGAGTGAAGGAGAAAAGATAGGAATAGGAACATTAGCTACACTTTGTCTGCAATTGCATGATGCAGGAAAGTTTAGTACTGAATTTCAGGCATATATCAAGCAAGAAGATGATCTACCCAAAAGGGGAGCAGTAAATCATAGCTCTGCAGGAGCTGAATTATTAATGCAGGAATTTAAGAACAGTCCCTATCATTCAGTTCAAGATATGAGGCTTTTGATAGAGCTTATTTCATATACGATTACGGCACATCATGGAATTTATGACTGCATAGATGAAGATGGCGAAGACAAGTTTGAAGTCAGATTGAATGTGGTTGAAAAAGAAAAACTGGATGAAATTGCAAGACTGTGGTTTGAAGAAATGCATTTTACAAAAGATATGTTATGCAGTCAGATGAGAAAGGCATATGGTGAATTCATAACCGCTTTTTTGAAACCATTAAAACAAATCTGTCAGAATGGACAGACAGAAGGCACAGAGAGATTTTTTTATATGAGCTGTATGGAACGATTGCTTTTGTCTTTACAAATAGACTCAGACTGGACAGATACAGCAAGAGCAATGGGTGACAGTATGCTTGATGATAATATGGAAACTGCAAACGTATATCAGAAGGCTTTGAAAAATTATCAGCAATATATGGATAAGCTGGAAAAAGAAGCACAGGAGAATCTCAGAACAGAGAAACAAAAACAAATCTTCGAACTGCGAAAAAAGATTAGAGAAGAATGTATGAATTTCTCAGAGACATCATATGGAATATATCGGTTATCACTTCCGACAGGTGCGGGAAAGACGTTAGCATCTTTGGGATATGCACTGAAAGTGGCAGCAAAGAGAAAAACATCGGAAGTTTCTCACATTTTTTACATAAGTCCTTATATATCCATCACAGAACAGAGCACTGAAGTGATAAAAAAAGCAGTCGGAAACGAAGAATGGGTGATGGAACATCACTCAAATGTCAGCAATTCTGATGAACAGGAGAAGCAGATAGATACTGCATGGAAGGAACCGATTATCTGTACAACTATGATTCAATTTTTGTATACGTTGTTTTCACAGAAAAATAAAAGCATCCGCCGTTTTCATCAATTGAAAAATTCTGTGATTATCGTAGATGAAGCACAGGCACTGCCGGTGCAGACAATACACACATTTAATCTTATGATGAATTTTCTATGTTATGTATGTCATGCGACTATTATTTTGTGTACAGCCACCCAACCGCAATTGGCATCTGGCAATATAAAAAGAAAGATTTTATATACAGCGCCTAAGGATATGGTCACAGGAGTGTGTGATATTTTTCAGCGTTTTCAGCGTACAAACATCTCTTTTGAAATAAATAAGCCAGACACATTTGAATCACTGGGAGAGAAGATATTCAATGATTTCCAAAAGGAACGGACAATACTTTTAATTTTGAATAAGAAAGAGACAGTTGGAGCATTTTTTGATTATATAAAAGCAGAATTGAAAGATGTGAAGATTTTTTATCTGACAACAAACTTATGTCCGGAACATCGGAGTGATCAATTGGAAAGCATAAAAAATTATCTGAAAAATAGTACAGAAAAAGTTTTGATTATAAGTACAAATCTGATAGAAGCGGGAGTGGATCTGTCAGTCAATCATGTCTATCGTTCACTTGCAGGATTGGACAATATCGCACAGGCGGCAGGTCGTTGCAACCGAAACGGGGAAATGGAGCAGGGGAGGGTTACTGTAATTCAATTAGTTGGGGATGAATTTGAGGTGATTCGAACAGCTCAGAAGAAAACGGAAGAAGTCTGTGAAAAATATAATCAGTCCAATAGTACGGAGAGTATTATTTTCCCAGAGTGGATGGATTGGTATTATGAAATTTATTATAAGGAAGTCAGCAATAAAATGGATTATGATATAGGAAAAGGCGAAACAATATATAAATTATTGAGCAGTGGATTTCCGGGAGAACGGAAACATTTCATCAGACAGGCATTTGAAACAGCAGGAGAAAACTACAGACCGATTCAGGAAGAGGGAAAAACAGTGATAGTTCCATATAAAGAGGGAATGGATATCCTTGAAAAACTGGAAACAGCGCAGAATATGTCTGATAAAAAAAGATTATTAAGAAAGATACAGCGTTATACGGTGTCTGTTTATGAAAATAAATTAAAAGAATGCTTACAAAATGGAGTGATAGAAGAAAGCAGGTTTTTACCAGACGTATATGTAGCTAAAAATTATGATATGGAAAAAGGACTGCTCAATGAACTTGTATTACAATATTATTGAAAAAGGGGGAAAGAAGAATGGAAAGAGAAAATGCAATAGAATATAAAGTCTATGGGAAATATGCACTTTTCACCGATCCATTAACGAAAACAGGAGGCGAAAAACTGTCATATCAGGTGCCAACGTATCAAGCATTGAAAGGAATCACAGAAAGTATTTACTGGAAACCTACGTTTACGTGGGTGATTGATGAGTGCAGAGTGATGCATCCAATACGGACAGAGTCAAAGGGAATGCGCCCGATAAAATATCAGGGAGGAAACGATCTGGCATCTTACACATATTTAAAAGATGTAGAATACCGGGTGAAAGCACATTTTGTATGGAATGAAAACAGACCGGATCTTGTAAATGACCGGAATGAGAATAAGCATTATCAAATTGCAAAAAGAATGTTAGAAAGAGGAGGCAGGAGAGATATTTTTCTTGGAACAAGAGAATGTCAGGGATATGTAGAACCCTGTACAGTGATGGAAGGAGAAGGATTCTATGACAATGATGGAAATATTTCTTTTGGAATCATGGTACATGGAATTACATATTCGGATGAAGCAGTCAGGGAGAATGAGAAAAAGCATATGACGATCCGGTTATGGAATGCATACATGAAAGACGGAGTGATTAGATTTCCGGAACCGGAAGAATGTCAGATCAGAAAAGCAGTTGCGGAAATGGAAATGAAAACATTTGACGAAACGAATTTCTGTGGAGTAAAGGAATTTGAAAGGGGGAATCTTTTTGGGCTGGATACAAATGCTTGAAAAAACATATGATGCATGTGAATCAATTGTTGGAAAAAAGGTGAATGAAGATCCAATCCTGCTCCCAATCTCACATTCTACGGCAAATGCGCAGTTGGAAGTGACGATTGACATGGATGGAAATTTTATGCCGGCTTTGTCTGGAATCATTCCAAAGGATGGGGAAGATAAAATTACGATTATTCCTGTGATGGCTTCTTCCAGAAGTGGCAAGCAAAGTTCGCCACATGCACTAGGTGATAAACTTTGTTATGTTGCAGGAGATTATTCATTATACACAAATGAGGACAAGACAGAATACTATAATGATTATCTTAACAATTTAAGAAAATGGACAATGTCTGAATTCTCCAATAAGTGGCTGCAATGCGTATACATTTATTTGAAAAAGGCTACACTGATTCAGGATTTAATCAAAGCGAAAGTATTGGTATTGAGCGAAGGCGGTTTACTATCCGAGTGTGAAAATAAAATTCAGTCAATTGCGCAAAAAGAAGCGATGGTAAGATTTGCAGTATGGGATAGTGGAGAAAAACATGAACTGTGGAAAGAACCAGAAATGTATCAATCTTTTATAGAGTATTATAAAACAAACCTGTGTAATTATAATATAGATTATGTGACAGGTGAAAGAATGTCGTGTTCTGAAAAACATCCTTGGAAAATTAGAAATTCAGGGGATCAGGCAAAACTTCTTTCAGCAAATGATACCTCTGGTTTTACTTACCGGGGAAGGTTCGCGAATCGTGAGCAGGCTGCCAGTATTGGATATGAAACTTCGCAGAAAGCACATAATGCTTTGCGCTGGTTGTTAGCAAGGCAGGGAAAATATATAGACGGTGAGATGACTGTGGTGTGGAAGCTTCCACAAAATCTAAAAGAAAAAGATTCTAATCTGGCTTTGGATGTAGTTGATTTATTTGGAGATACACAGGAAACATTTTTGGCAGATTTTGATTGGGCAGCAGAATGCAGGGACGAGGATGACATAGAACTCGACAGAAAATTTGCAGAGAAATTGAATCAGGCGATGGCTGGATACCGGGCAAAACTCCAACCGGATGATGAAGTAATCATTTTGTCGGTTGATGCAGCAACAACAGGAAGGTTAGCTGTTACTTACTATCAGGAAGTTCCGGGAAATGAATTTATAGACAGAGTTCTTCAATGGCATCAGAATTGTACCTGGCCACGATGGATAAAATTACATGAAACAAAAAAATGGGTGTTCATAAATAACACAGCGCCATCACCAAATGAGATAGCACTTGCTGCGTATGGAACAGAACAGGAAAAAGGATATCTGGCATGTAGTGATAAACTGAAAAAAACTACAATCCGAAGAATTTTACCGTGTATTATCGGATTAAGCCCGAAAATACCGGCCGATATTGTGAAAGCTGCTGTAAACAGGGCTTCAAATCCACAGGCATACAGCTCTTTTGTGTGGCAGAACTGTGTGGCGCCGGTGGCTTGTGCAATGATAAAATATAATGAATTTGATGGGAAGGTGAATAGTATGGAGCTAGAGAAAGACAGAAGCTATCTGTTTGGACAATTACTTGCTATCCTTGAAAAAGTCGAGGAGAGAGCACTATATTTACAGGAAAGTAAAACAGATGACAGACTTACCAATGCAAAGAAAATGTGGAATGTGTATACCAGACGTCCGGCAATCACTTATGAAAGACTCTATAGTCATATAGTGAGAGCATATCTGAAACGGTTAAATCCGGGTGCAAGAGCGAAAATAGAAAACGAAATAATGCAGATCATAAATGTTCTTCGGGAAACAGATGGATTCAACAACAATCCTTTGAATGAAAGATATTTACTTGGTTATTACGAGGAAAGAGAAAAATTAATGAAATCAAAAGGCGAAAAGTCGAATGAAGGAGGAGAAGAGTAATGGGAGCATTTACAAACAAAATTGATTTTGAAGTGGTGATTATGGTAAATCATGGAAATCCGAATGGGGATCCATTGAATGGAAATCGTCCAAGAGAAGATTTTGACGGATTCGGAGAGATTTCGGATGTATGTCTGAAAAGAAAAATCAGAAATCGTCTGCAGGATATGGGAGAGAAAATTTTTATACAAAGCGAAGAACGCTGTGATGATGGATGCAAGAGTCTTGCAGACAGGACAAAGACAAATGATGAGATGCAGAAAGCATTGAAAGCAAAGGATAATGAGGCATATGCAAAAGCTGCATGTAAGACGTGGATTGATGTGAGAGCATTTGGACAGGTATTTGCTTTCAAAGGAAATTCCGTATCAGTTGGAGTGAGAGGACCTGTAACAATTCAGTCAGCATTCAGCGTAGATCCTATTGATATTGAAAGCATACAGATCACGAAAAGTGTAAATTCAGAAACAAGCGATAAAAGAGGGGCAGATACGATGGGAATGAAGCATCGTGTTAATTTTGCCATGTATACCGTGAAGGGAAGTATTAATCATCAGCTTGCAGAAAAGACAGTATTTTCAGATGAAGATGCGGAAAAGATAAAAGAAGCGCTCAGGACGCTTTTTGAAAATGATGCATCATCTGCAAGACCGGACGGAAGCATGGAAGTGGTAAGGGTTTACTGGTGGAAACATAATTGCCCGATGGGACAATATTCTTCTGCAAAAGTTCATCGCTTACTGAAAATTGAGAAGAAGACAGAATTTCCAAAAAGTATTGATGATTACGAATTTACATTAAATTCTTTACCAGGATTGGAAGTGGAAATAATTGAAGGAATATAAAGAAGACGATTATCTGATGATCTCCGGGATACAGCATTTTGCGTTTTGTAGAAGACAATGGGCATTGATTCATCTGGAACAGCAATGGACTGAAAACTACAAGACAATGGATGGAAACTTTATGCACAGACAGGCGCATAATGGGGCATCCCACGAGAAAAGAAAAGATATCATCATTTCTCGTGGAATGCCGGTTTTCTCACGAATAATGGGTGTGAGTGGGATTTGTGATATTGTGGAATTTCATGCAGATGAGTCTGGTACTTTGATACGTACATTTGGTGGGAAATATACGCCATTACCGATAGAATATAAAAGAGGAAAACCAAAAGATCATGATGCGGATATCCTGCAGGTAGCTGCACAGGCCATGTGTCTGGAAGAAATGTTGGATTGTACAATTACACAGGGCGCATTGTATTATGGAGAGATAAAGCATCATGTTAATATTCAGATTACAGAGGGTATCAAGCAGAACGTAAAAGATATGTTTGATGAAATGCATCAATATTATGAAAGAGGTTATACACCAAAAGCAAAAAAGAAGAAAGCATGTTATGTGTGTTCTTTAAAAGATTTGTGTCTGCCGGAACTGGAAAAAACGGGAAATGTTGAAACATACATGAATAATATATTGGCAGAAGATTTGGAGGATAACACATGAAAAAATTGTTGAATACTCTCTATATCACATCCGAGAATAAATATTTATCTCTGGATGGAGAAAATGTGGTGATTAAAGAGGAAGGTACAGAGCTTGGAAGAATGCCACTTCATAATCTTGAAATGATTGTAACGTTTAGCAGAGCAGGAGCCAGTCCGGCGTTGATGGGAAAATGTGCAGATAATAATATTTCAATTGTATTTTTGACGCCGTCCGGCTCATTCCTGGCAAGGGTAGAAGGAAAGACAAAAGGAAATGTGCTTCTGAGGAAGAAACAGTATGAAGTTGCAGCAGACGAGCAGGAAAGCCTAAAGATTGCACGCAATACGATTGTCGGAAAAGTTTATAATGGACGATGGGTAATTGAACGTACCATAAGAGATCATTCACTACAGACAGATGCAGATAAATTAAAAATTGTTTCAGAGAGGCTTCGGGATAAAATACCTGATATCAGAATCAGTAACAACAAAGATCAACTCAGGGGAATAGAGGGTGAACTTGCGTCACAGTATTTTTCTGTTTTTGATGAATTGATTTTACAACAAAAAGAAGATTTCTATTTTCATGAGAGAAACAGAAGACCACCTCTGGACAGGGTAAATGCATTATTATCATTTGTATATACACTATTAACAAGCATGATGGCAGCATCGTTAGAAACAGTTGGACTGGATCCATGTGTCGGATTTTTACATGGAGATAGACCTGGAAGATATTCACTGGCATTGGATATGATGGAAGAACTTCGGCCTGCGCTGGCTGATCGTTTTGTTTTGCGCCTTATTAATAAAAGGATGGTGGGCAAAACAGATTTTATAGAAAAAGAAGATGGAGCAATCTTATTGACAGATGATGCCAGAAAGAGAGTGCTTGACGAATGGCAGAAGCGAAAACAGGAACAGATAATACATCCATATTTAAAAGAAAAGATTCAGTGGGGAATGGTTCCTTATATGCAGGCAATGTTTTTGGCAAGATATTTACGTGGAGACATTGATGCATATCCGCCATTTTTGTGGAAATAGAGGTGATATTTTGCTTGTATTGATTACATATGATGTTAATACAGAAAATGAAGCAGGAAAGAGCAGACTTCGTAAAGTAGCAAAACAATGTGTAAACTATGGAGTACGAGTACAAAATTCTGTTTTTGAATGTATTGTAGATGGTGCCCAGTGTCGCATGCTGAAAGGAAAACTACAGGAAATTATAGACGAAGAAAAAGACAGCATTCGTATTTATTATTTAAACGATAAACAAAAACAGAAAATAGAATGTCTGGGTGTAAAAAAAGGAATATCAGTAGAAAATACGCTGATATTTTAAAGCGGTGCGGATCATAAGCGAACATGAAAAAGCGGATGATTCGCACCGGGAAATACAATATTTTTTGTGTTACATGAAATAATTATTGTAGTGTTGATGGGATTTTATAGATACTATGCAATAATTATTACAGATAAGTATAAGGATAATTGTGCATTTTTGCCGTCGCTCCTCTTGTAGGAGCGTGGATTGAAATTGAACCGCTATTGTGCTGCAACATCCACAAGGAACGTCGCTCCTCTTGTAGGAGCGTGGATTGAAATTCTCAGACAGACAAATTTGCAATTGTTGGTGTCCAGTCGCTCCTCTTGTAGGAGCGTGGATTGAAATTATAAATGGTGTTTTAAAAGGTGGATATATTATCGTCGCTCCTCTTGTAGGAGCGTGGATTGAAATTTTAATTAATGTAGTGGAACTCAAGCGAGACAAAAGTCGCTCCTCTTGTAGGAGCGTGGATTGAAATACTTTGTAGCAATTCCCTTTTTCATTTACCATGTGTCGCTCCTCTTGTAGGAGCGTGGATTGAAATTCTTGAAGCGGCAGTGAGATGTTGCATCGTCACGTCGCTCCTCTTGTAGGAGCGTGGATTGAAATAGTATCTGAATTTCTTTCCCGATTGCTTTCTCGCGTCGCTCCTCTTGTAGGAGCGTGGATTGAAATTTCACCTCTTCGCTGTCTGCAGGTGCATGTGTTGTCGCTCCTCTTGTAGGAGCGTGGATTGAAATTTCTACATCTATTGGAATTTGGCAGTCATATGAGTCGCTCCTCTTGTAGGAGCGTGGATTGAAATATATAGTTCAGCAGGAACATCCGCACCAGAATAGTCGCTCCTCTTGTAGGAGCGTGGATTGAAATGATACGAGCAGGAACCGCAGATACCACAATAAAAGTCGCTCCTCTTGTAGGAGCGTGGATTGAAATACAGATGCAGAAACTTAGTGTTGAAGTCCTGGAGGTCGCTCCTCTTGTAGGAGCGTGGATTGAAATAGACGACAATTGAAATATCTCAGGGAAAAGACATAGTCGCTCCTCTTGTAGGAGCGTGGATTGAAATAACAGCAATTCCCACAACAGATCATGCCGCAACAAGTCGCTCCTCTTGTAGGAGCGTGGATTGAAATAAAAGGTGGATATATTATCCCGGAACCTGAACCGCGTCGCTCCTCTTGTAGGAGCGTGGATTGAAATGTTGTCAGAGCAAAGGAACATAATGTCTGCTCCGAGTCGCTCCTCTTGTAGGAGCGTGGATTGAAATAGTCTCAGCTTGCAAATTGTTGCTGCGAAACTCGTGGTCGCTCCTCTTGTAGGAGCGTGGATTGAAATAAAATCAGATCTGTCATATTTTGAGGAAGTCCGACTGTCGCTCCTCTTGTAGGAGCGTGGATTGAAATAAAAGGTGGATATATTATCCCGG
>OHPD01001451.1_pt1 | contig 9709 bp, 10 predicted proteins | sample 1577641 | NCBI WGS metagenome assembly OHPD01 (sample SAMEA3879532, study PRJEB24766) | human gut metagenome | biome: human-associated habitat; feature: feces | place: USA | collected 1985/1987
CATTTTGGAGGTTGGCTCTGAACAGTTACAATAATTTTACAGATAAGCAATCACAGCATTCGTATGATCTGCTATAGAACATAGAAAGGAGAATATCCGCAATGGAGGATAAGCGTATCACCAAAACAAAATGTGCTTTAAAGTCTGCTCTTTTGGATCTTTTAACCACACAGGCTTTTGATGTGATTTCAATCACGGAATTATGTAAGATTGCCAATGTCAGCCGGATCACTTTCTACACACATTATAAAGATAAATTTGCCCTCCTTGACGACATTTTCAATGATATGCTGATTATTGGAAAAGAGGGATACCATCGCAGACAAGAGGAAAACAATCCTGAAAACAATCTCACACAGGGATATCTGAACGTTTTGGACAGTATTTTGTCTCTTTACTATGAACGTTATGATTTTTTCCAGCATGTCGTACCGGAAACAAATCCTTACCTGGCTTTTCGATTTTATCGGATCCTTTTAGACACGGTAGAATCTCATACAGATAAGCTGAAGGCTTCTTATTCTTTAAAATATTCTGCAAGACAGATTGCCGGATTCATCTGCTTTGGTCTGTTCGGATTTATCAGTGAGTCTTATACATCAAAAGTACCGTTAGAACAGGTTCAGGCCGGAGCAAGACAACTTTTAACAGATCTTCTGCAATCCAAAATTCTTGTATAATGTTTTGCATTTGTAACTGTTCAGAGCCAAGCAAAATTTCAAAAAAAGATGTAAAATGCTTGCATTTTTAGATGTAAACATGAAAAAGAACATGCACCACAGTTTCAAGACTCCTTAAACTGAAGCTTTTATTCTCTGGTCATGTTCTTTTTTATTTTTAATAGTTACGCCTCTTTTTCTTTGTAATGATGCGCCTCTTCGAGCATCATATCTTTCACTTTCATCAGTCGAATCTGTGTACTACGCTCATTCTCATCCAGTTTCATCGTAATGTATTTGATACTTTCCTCTGTCTCTGGAATGATAACATGCTCCAGTGCATTTACACGACGTCTTGTCTTCTCAATCTCTGCCGCCATCAGCTGACATGCTTTTTCACATTCTGCAAGTCGGATCATGTCTGGGAGGATATCTGATAAAGACTTCACTGCTCCATCAAGATCGCTGGAAGTAAATGCAAATCCATAAGAATAGATATCATTTTCATCCGCTGTTCTTGTTTTGGATGTGAAGGTCGGAATCTCAACACTCATAACATTCTTCTCATCAACTATAAGTCCAACTTCCTGCTTCGGAGCCATCAATGCAGTATTCAGTGCTGCCTCTGACATTCCGGCCCGGGCAATAACAAAATTGCGGTTCGCAGAGAGAATCCCTTCTTCTACACGAAGTCTCACTTCCATATTTTCTCGGACAAGATCTAGATACTGGCGCATCAGCTCATCACGCTTATCTTTCAAAAGCTTGTGACCACGAATGGCTGTAATCCGCTTTTTCTTCAAACGGGTCAGTTCCATACGGGTTGGATTCACTTGTTTCGCAGCCAATACCGCCACCTCCTCTTTCTATCTTCGATCACTCTGTCTGTTCTTACTCTTTGTCGTAATATTCATCCAGATATTTATCGTCAATTCGTTTGAGTTCGGTACGCGGCAGCATGCGAAGCAGCTTCCAGCCGATATTCAATGTTTCTTCAATGCTTCGATCTGTCTGGTATCCCTGAGATACATATTCTTTCTCAAATGCATCTGCGAAACGTGCATACTTCAGGTCAATTTCTGTCAGTGCGGCCTCTCCCAGGATAACCATCAGCTCTTTTGCATCTTTACCACGCGCATAAGCGGCAAACAACTGATTCATCGTATTGGAATGATCTGCTCTTGTCTTACCTGCTCCGATTCCTTTATCTTTCAGACGAGACAGAGATGGAAGAACATCAATTGGAGGTGTTACTCCTTTTCTGTAAAGCTCACGGCTTAAGATGATCTGTCCTTCCGTGATATATCCTGTCAGGTCAGGGATTGGATGAGTCTTGTCATCCTCTGGCATTGTCAGGATCGGGATCATTGTGATACTTCCCTTCTTGCCATTCTGACGTCCTGCTCTTTCATACAGTGTTGCGAGGTCTGTGTACAGATATCCCGGATATCCACGACGGCCAGGAACTTCCTTTCTGGCTGCAGATACCTCACGCAATGCATCTGCATAGTTTGTGATATCTGTCAGAATAACAAGGACATGCATATCTTTTTCAAATGCAAGATACTCCGCTGCTGTCAGCGCCATACGTGGTGTTGCGATACGCTCGATCGCCGGGTCATTTGCAAGGTTTACAAACAATACTGTTCTGTCGAGTGCTCCTGTCTCGCGGAAGCTTTCGATAAAGAAGTTAGACTCCTCGAAAGTAATACCCATGGCAGCAAATACAACCGCAAAGTTTTCATTTGTTCCAATAACTTTTGCCTGTCTGGCAATTTGTGCTGCAAGATTCGCATGCGGCAGACCGGATGCTGAGAAGATTGGAAGCTTCTGCCCACGAACCAGCGTATTCAGTCCATCAATTGCAGATACTCCTGTCTGGATAAACTCCTCCGGATAACATCTCGCTGCCGGATTCATTGGCAGACCATTGATATCCATTCTGGCATCCGGAAGGATCTGCGGACCTTCATCGATCGGATTACCAAGTCCATCAAAGACACGTCCAAGCATATCTTCTGATACGCCAAGTTCCATGCTTCGTCCAAGAAATCGTACTTTGCTGTTGGAGAGATTAATACCTGTTGAACTTTCAAACAGCTGTACAAGAACATCGCTTCCGTTTACTTCCAGAACCTTACATCTTCTTGTCTCACCACTCGCCAGCTCGATTTCTCCCAGCTCATCATATGTTACGCCTTCTACTCCATGCACCAGCATCAGAGGTCCGGCCACTTCCTGAATGGTTCTATATTCTTTTGGCATTTAACCTTCCTCCTTTACAAATGCTGCTGCAATCTGAGCGCTTAATGTCTCATCGACCTGCTTAAATTCTTCATCAAGCTTATCTTCTGTCACATATTTAAAACGTCCGATCTGCTCTCTGACCGGCATTGAGATCAGCTTCTGAAGTGATGCACCATCTTTTAATGCATCGGTTGCTCTGTCAAAGAATTCATTAACGAGAACCATCATCATATGCTGTTTCTTCAATGACGTATACGTATCTACTTCATGGAAAGAGTTCTGATGCAGGAAGTCCTCACGGATTGATCTTGCAGCTTCCATCTTCAGACGGTCGGACGGTGAAAGTGCATCCATACCTACCATCTTAACGATCTCTTCCAGTTCTGCTTCTTCCTGAAGCAGCGTCATCATCTTCTGACGGCCTTCCATCCAGTCTTCAGCGACCTGTCCGTTAAACCATTTTTCCATATCATCCAGATACAGAGAGTAACTCTTCAACCAGTTGATTGCCGGGAAATGTCTCTTGTATGCCAGGGAAGCATCCAGTCCCCAGAACACTTTGACGATACGAAGTGTAGCCTGAGATACCGGCTCAGATGTATCACCACCCGGAGGAGATACTGCTCCGATAACGGAAAGTGCTCCTTCTCTTCCTTCTTTTCCAAGAGAAACAACATGTCCGGCACGCTCATAGAACTGAGCCAGACGACTTCCAAGATACGCCGGGTATCCTTCTTCACCTGGCATCTCTTCCAGACGTCCTGACATCTCACGAAGTGCCTCTGCCCAACGGGATGTAGAGTCTGCCATAAGTGCTACGGAATATCCCATATCACGGAAATATTCAGCAATTGTAATTCCTGTATAAATAGATGCCTCACGAGCTGCAACCGGCATGTCTGATGTGTTTGCGATCAGAACGGTTCTCTGCATCAAAGGCTGTCCTGTCTTCGGATCCTTCAATTCCGGGAACTCATTCAGAACATCTGTCATCTCATTTCCACGCTCACCACATCCGATGTAGACAACAATATCTGCCTCAGCCCATTTTGCAAGCTGATGCTGGATCACTGTCTTTCCACTTCCGAAAGGTCCCGGAACGGCCGCAACACCGCCCTTGGCGATTGGGAAGAATGTGTCGATGACACGCTGTCCTGTTACAAGTGGCATTTCCGGCGGAAGTTTCTTCTTATACGGACGACCGCGACGAACCGGCCACTTCTGCATCATAGTTAATTCTTTTTCGCCTTTTTCTGTTTCAACAACTGCTACAATATCTTCTACTGTAAATGTTCCTTCTTTGATTTCCTTGATGGTTCCTTTAATTCCATAAGGAACCATGATCTTCTGCTGTACAAGAACTGTTTCCTGAACTGTACCGATCACATCTCCTGTCTCTACTTCATCTCCAACCTTTACAGTAGGAACAAACTCCCATTTCAGATTTCTCTTAAGAGACGGAACTTCAACTCCTCTTTTCAGGTTGTTTCCGGAAATCTTCATAATATCATCCAGTGGTCTCTGGATTCCGTCATAAATACTTGCAATCAGACCAGGTCCTAATTCTACAGACATTGGAACATCCATAGATTCAACCGGTTCTCCAGGTCCGAGACCTGATGTCTCTTCATATACCTGGATGGATGCCTCGTCACCGTGCATCTCAATGATCTCTCCGATCAGACGCTGTTCCGATACACGGACAACGTCAAACATATTCGCATCACGCATTCCCTCTGCGATAACAAGAGGTCCTGCGACTTTTTTAATCACTCCTGTGCTCATTCGCTTACTCCTCCAAACAGAATATCTGATCCGACGGCCTGCTCGACCGTCTTCTTCACGCCTTCAACTCCGGCTCCTGTATTCCCCGACACACCCGGAATCTGAATGATCGCCGGAAATGTCTGCTCGCCGTACTTGTTGATTTCTGACGGAATCTGTGCAGCCACAGCCTCTGTAATATAGATAATGCCGTAATTTCCTTCTGCAAGCTGGCGAAGCTTTGCCTTCGCCTCATCCCGGTCTTTCACAGGGCAGATGCTAAGACCGAGGGTGGCAAATCCATAGATACTGTCATAATCGCCCATTACTGCAATCTTATACATACATCTCCCTTATCCTTTCCCGGATTGCTTCATCCGGAAATTCATTCTGCTTTCCGGTCAGTATAATCCGTACTGTCTTGATCTCATTTTGTCTGGCTAACAGATACGCCAGAAGCGGTCCAACAGAAAATGATTCGTATTTCTGTGACCTCATGGAATCTGTCATTTTATTATCACACCAGCGTTCAAATGCAGACGGTGATATACGCAGTGCATCGGCACCTTCACGATAAGATGTTCCTTCCAGATACTGTGCGATCTCCTCCGCACCGGCCAATGCTGCCTGTGTCAGCTGATCCACATTGATCTCGGAACAATTCACCATTGCCTTCTTCATGAAATCTACATTTTTTCCTGTCTTCTGAGATCTTACTGCAATCTTAATATCAGCGATTGCAACTGCTGTCTGTGCATACTCTTCAATGATCTTCTCACCTGATTTTTTCCCTGCTTCCAGCATAGCTTCCAGTGTTGCGCGATCAATAATAAGATCACACAACTGTCCGTCTCTTGTGTGAAGCAGAGTATCAAATGCTTCTCTTGCTGTTGCCGGCATATTTCCCGGCAGCTTATCAAACTCTTTGTTCTGAACAATTGCATACATTTCTTCTCCAGAAATCTCACAATCATCATAGAAGATATTTTTATTCTCTACTTCCGTACATACTTCTTTGATCGCTGCTTTCAGATTGTGATAAAGCTTTGGAAGGGACAGAACATCGAATACATGCATATCCGGTGCCACCTCACGGATTGTCTGCCACACCTTCTCTTCTTCCTTATTCAGAACTTCATCTGCATCCAGCGTTCCTGCTGTCAGATCTCCCCAGCCCTTTTCAACCAGAAGCTGTAGAGCCTGTTCTGCACTCTTGCACGCAAGAAGCTGTTCGATCACTGCATTCGTTAAAAGAGAGACTTCCAATGCACGGATTCTGGCAACCGCATAGGTATATTTTGTCTTACTCAAGATTATCCCTCCTTGCGGCTACACTGCTGTAAACAGCTGCCGGTTCACTTTATCTGATAACTCTTCTCTTCTTGCATCAAACAACGCTTTGATCGTACAATTTTCTTCGATGCCGCCATAGGTCAGGATAAATCCCCCATCCATTCCTTCCGGCACTGTCTCTGTAAGTTCCAGGCTTCCGCCTTTCTTCTTCGCTGTTTCATATACTTTTTCCATATACCCCTGAGGCATACGTTTTCTGTCTTTCTCTGTAAAACAGATGGTTCCTGCTTCCGGAAGTACATACTTCTCAAGAACCTTTTCAAGCATTGCAAAATAAGCTGCATCATCAAGAACTTCTCTGATCACTTCCTGTTTCGCCTCAAGTACTGCCTTGCGCTTTCTCATATCTGATGAAGAGGCCAGGCGTTTCACAGAATCTTCTGCTCTGGCTTCTGCCTGTGCGATGATCTTCCGTGCATCCTTCTCTGCCTGTACTTTTGCTTCCCCAATTATAGAATCCGCCTGTGCGTGTGCCTGTGCGAGTATCTCTTTTGCATTCTCCTGCGCCTCTGCGATTATCTGCGCTTTCATTTTGTCAAGTCCACTCATCTCCACGCTCTCCTTTTTATTTATTTCTTACAGCTGGATACCACTTACTGCGAGGAAGGAAATCAGAAGAGCCAGGATCGCATATGTCTCAACCATTGCCGGGAACAGCATCGCTTTACCAAACTGCTCTGGTTTCTTTGCAACGATTCCGATAGAAGCTGCTGCTGTCTTTCCCTGTGCGATACCTGAGATCAGTCCAACGATACCGATTGGGAGACAAGCTGCAAGAATCATAAGTCCTGACTGAACACTTACCTCTACTCCGCCACCGCCGAGGATACCGATCTTAGAAAGTGTAATAAATCCAACAAGCAGTCCATACAGTCCCTGTGTACCTGGGAGCAGCTGCATAATAAGCACTTTTGCGAATTTACTAGGGTCTTCTGTAACAACACCTGATGCTGCCTGTCCTGCGATACCTACACCCAACGCAGATCCTGCGCCTGCGAATAATACTGCGATTGCTGCACCTAATAATCCATATACAACTCCAAGTTCACCTGCTATATTCATAATGTTGTTTCCTCCTTAACATCAACATATTTCGTATTTTCTTTAAAAGGCTCGAATGCTTTTCCGCCGCCTTCATAAAATTTTCCGAAGAATTCCACAAACTGTAAACGGTTTGTGTGTACATAAGCTCCCAGCAGATTGATTGCCAGGTTCAATACGTGTCCTACAATGAAGATCACAATGAAAAGGATCACACCGATCACATTGTTTGGAAGCATTGCTCCCATCTGATTGATAACGGATGCGATAACTCCTGTTGCAAGTCCCAGTGCAAGAAGTCTTGAATAGGACAATGCATCACTGAGCCATCCTGTTACGTTATACAGATCATATGCTCCAAGCGCAAGTCGAAGCGCCGGATTTTTGTTTGCTCTTCCAGACATCAGCACAATACCAATTGCTCCGCCGGCAGCCATCACTTTTGCAGCAGTGTTCAAAGCCGCTGGGAACACAATCGTTGTCTGTGCGATTGATGCAAAGATGTCACTTGGAAGCAGCATCAGAATCAATCCGACCAGCATCACAAACCAAAGTACAACGTCACAGATAAAATCTACAACCTTTCCATCTTTTAAACACAGATAACCTTTAATTCCAAGTCCTACGAACAAATGAATTGTTCCAAATAACAAAGAATAAACCAAAAGTTTCATTGGATCATTCAATGGAACAAACCAAAGTGCCGGAACTGTTACCGTATGTCCGAAGAATTTTTCTGAAACAATGTCTACGATATTTCCAAAATATCCTCCAAATAGAACGCCCCATATAAGTGTAGATACTCCACAGTAGAAGAACAGTTTCAAAGATTTTGCCATGTTCTGTGACATTCTTGGATATTTCTTCACAAGAATCGCACACACAATTGCAACAACTGCTCCATACGCTGCATCTGACAACATCATTCCGAAGAAAAACACATAGAAGAATGACATGATCGTTGTCGGATCGATCTCTCCGGCATGCGGTAATCCATAAGATTCTACAATGCCTTCCATGTTTGTAGAGAATGGGTTATTCTTTAAAATAACCGGTGCTTCTTCACCTTCGTCAATGTCTTCAATATCTACCATACAGTTATATTTCTCTGTCAAAGATTTCTCTACCGGACCTGACTCACATGCCGGTATATATCCACTTATCACAAATGTACGCTTTGACTGAAGAAGATCTCCGAGAACTGCATACTTATCTGCTCGGACTCTGTAATAATCTGCTACGGCCTGAAGTTCTTTTCTTTTGGAAGCCAGGCTCTTAAGTTCTGCCTCGCACTGCGTCATCCGCTCTCTTGACGCTGCTATCTCTGCTTCCAGTACTTCCTTCTGCTCTTTTGGTGTCTTGCTCCAGTTCTGGGACGGTCTTGCAAATCCTGCACTTCGAAGTGCTTCTTCCACTGTCTGGAGTTGTTCTTTCAAACAGATGACTGCAATGCAGATCATATTAGATTCTGCTGAAACTAAATGTACATCGACCCCTGTTTTCTCCATCACTTCCGGAGTCTTCTCAAGTAGAATGGAATAAATGTTCTCAAGAGTAAGCTCTCCCGGCATTGTTCCCAGGATCAAAGCAGTCCTTTTTGTCTTCCCTTCCTGAAGCGGAACATCTAATGCCATCCACGGCATCAGACTTTCAATCTGATTCTCAATCTTTGCTATACCTGCTCTAAGCTCAGCATACTCGCGATCAAGATCATAAATTCCGCGGGCTGTCTTGATTAATTCCGGTCCAGATATCTGAACCTTTTCTTCCAACTCGCGATCGATCAGTTCTTTTCCTTCCAGCGAAGAAAGTAATGACTTTTTCTCCGGAGCGTAAGCATCCAGAATCCCCAGTGCCTGATCTGCTGCCGTTGCCGCTTTTTCAAATTTCATCCGCTGTCCGGTTGTGTCCATCTTTTGGAAGAATGCATCCTCTTCTTTGTCCCTGTCAACTTCAAGAACTCCAAGATGCTGTAACTGTTCCAGGATTGCTTTTCGATCTTTCTTCAGGGCACAGATGCTGATTTTCTGCATCTTAAGTACCGCCATAATCTTATCCCTCCTTTTTTGTTACGACCACATGGATCAGATTAATTCAGAAAGAACCAGCTGCACTGCTGCATCCTTTTTCTCTCTTGCAGAAACCTTCAGCTCTTCGATCACATCTTTGAGCTTCTCTGCTTCTTTATCTTCCTGATTTTTCGCCTCTTCTCTGGCTTTCTCATCCAGTCCACCGGCAGTTCTTTTCGCCTCTTCTATAAGTTCTTCATGAATCTGCTTCGCCTGAAGAGATGCATCTTTCAGAATCTGTTCTTTCTGTTCCTGTGCTTTTACAAGAATCTCTTCTGCCTGCTGTTCTGCTTCTTTAATTGACCGGATTGTCTCATCCACCATAGTATCTACACCACCTTTCTTGTCTCCCCTTTTTATTGTTCTTATGTGATTTTGAACAATAAGATTTCTTCGCTGCATGTTGTTACTGCACATTAATATCTAAGGATTACGCTGTTCGCAGCACGTATCAATATATTATTACCATACTTTTCTTTCCTATTCTCTTTCTGTTTGTAACTTTCGCACAACGATGTTATTTTAAACATAGCATATTTTGTCGTAATAATCAAACTTTTTATTAGATTTTTATAA